>Ga0155406_126_pt1 | contig 72051 bp, 77 predicted proteins | sample RifCSPhighO2_02_FD_106374 | JGI IMG/M metagenome (GOLD analysis project Ga0155406, IMG submission 106374) | Candidatus Gottesmanbacteria bacterium RIFCSPHIGHO2_02_FULL_39_11
CCCAACAGCGTATTTTTATGGGAGGGTGGGGCAATTGGTAAAAAAGGTGCAATTGACTCATCCGTAAGTCTGCTTTCTGAAATTAGTACGCCATCCAGTGGAAGTACTTCTCCTTTTCTGACTACTATCTCCTGTCCCACTCCAACTGTGTCAATTGCAACTTTTTTACCAATTGCCCCACCCTCCCATAAAAATACGCTGTTGGGTATCCGGTCGACAAGAGCAGTAAGCGATTTTTGAGCCTTAGACATTCCGTATTTCTCAAGCGTATTTCCGCCTGAGAGCATCAGAACAATAACTGCGGCGACGAGATACTGTCCGTTAATAAGCGCCACTGTAATTGCCAAAAGCGCAATATAATCCAGTGCAAATTTTTTATGAATAAGAGAGGTGAGCGTATCCTGAACAAGTTCAAAACTTCCGATAAAAATTACGATAAGAAGTACTGCTTTAGAAAAAAATGGAATAAACCAAAAGGCATTAAACAGAATTGAAAGAATAATTCCCAAAACAATAACAAAAGGAATCGTAAATGTGGAAATAATTTCTTTTATTCTTTTTACCTTAAAAGGAGAAACAAAAACACCTGTCATTACTTTTCAGTATAACATTTATACCGTTCTTTCCGGTCGCAACCCAGTTGGAAGCGGAGTAAAATACGTATATGTCTCATTTATCAGAAGTCAGACGAAGACGAAAAAAGAAACGATTATTACTGTCTCTCTTTCTTATTATCATAACTTCAGCATCTTTTTCTTATTTCACATTAAATAAAATTTTTCTAAAAAAGCCATCACCTTCACCTAGTGTTTTGTCTCAGATCTCAGAAAAGTCCTCGACAACTCCCATACCTTCACTTGTTCCGTCTCACGCAGTTGCAGATAGCCAAACCTCTTTTTCAGATATCGTCAGCAGTGCTCTTTCGGGATCCCGGGGAACCTACAGTGTTGCTTTTGAAAATTTAAAAACGGGAGAGAGATACTACCTTAATGAGCATGAGTCTTATGAGTCCGGAAGTTTATATAAGCTCTGGGTTATGGCAACAGTATATAACCAAATTAAAAACGGAATCCTAAATGAAGATGATATTTTAAGTGAAGATATCCCTGTACTTAACAAAAAATTCTATATAACTCCAGAGAACGCTGAGAAAACTGAAGGGGAAATAACTCTTTCAGTTGCTGATGCTTTAAGTCAAATGATAACAATATCCGATAACTACTCAGCTTTGCTTCTTACTGAAAAAATCAGATTATCCCATCTTGCTTCTTTTTTAAAGGAAAATGGTTTTACAGAATCTTCAGTCGGAACAACCGGAAATGACCCTGCAACAACTGCATATGATGCAGCTCTTTTTTTTAAGAAACTTTATCAGGGAGAATTAAATGAACCGCACTATACAGATAAGATGCTCAACCTTCTGAAAGCCCAAAAACTTAATAATAAAATACCTAAATACCTTTCAAAGGATATTACCATAGCCCATAAGACAGGGGAAATTTACGGATTTAGCCATGATGCCGGAATTGTATATACCGAAAATGGAGATTATATCATTTCATTATTCTCAGAAAGCAATAACCCCATTTTGGCCGAAGAGAGAATCGCTACTCTTTCAAAGGCTGTATATACCTATTTAACCGCTCTCTAAGCTCATTTTCTGCTTAAGCATCTTTTCAGAATCCTCTTTTATACTCTGGACTAAGTTATAAAGAAAGAAAGGAGGTGAACATATGATTTCCAGAAAAGTAATTCTTCCTGCACTTGCTGTTATTGCAATTGGAGGAGCAACCGTATTTAGTATAACCCCGGCACATGCCCAAAATACGACTAGTCCCCTCTCAGACCTTGTACAAAAAATTGCTCAGAAGTTCGGATTGGATAAAAATCAAGTCCAGTCCGTTTTTGATGAGTATGAGAACCAGAGAAAACAAACAATGATGCAAAATATGCAGAAAAGAGAAGAGGATAGACTCACTCAATTAGTAAAAGACGGCAAGATCACAGATGCTCAAAAAACGTTAATTCTAGATAAGCTATCTGTTCTTAAAAGCAAACACAAGCCTGAAGATTTTAAAAATATGAGTCAGGATGAGCTCAAAAAACGATTTCAAGCCGAACAGGATGAAATAAAAGCATGGGCGCAATCACAAAATATAGACCCAACGTATCTTAGGCCTGGATTCGGAATGAGAGGAATAGGTATGCATGGAAAAGGAATGGGGTGGTTTAAATAGCGGTTTAATGTCTGTCCCTAAAAGCGCCCCGAGATCCGGGGCGTTTTAGTTGCACCAATACGTACACTCTAGTAGAATTTCCCTATGAAAACAGACAAATATATGTCAAATTTAGCCGATAAAATAAAATATATACGAAGAGACCTCTCACTTTTGTTTAAAACGCCTAAAGCATATCTATTTTCATTTACCTTTTCTCCACATAAAAAAATCAGGGTTGCTCCTTACAATCCCAAAGTCACTTCTGCAGGGAAAGAATTGGTCAGTAGACTTCAGCATCTTCTTCCCAATTTAAAAGTATATTTTGTGGGAGCCGCAAGTCTGGGTATTGCACAGGGAGACGGAGATATCGACCTCCTTATCGAAAGTCCTTATAAAGACTTTGACAAATATTTACCCTCATTAATTTCTGTCCTGGGAACTCCTGATAAAAAAAGAGACATGTTTATTGAATGGCATACTACCTGGAAGGGACATCAAATAGAATTAACCCTATCAGATCCTTCAAGTCCGATATTTCGGGAACCCCTGGCAGGATATGCGTTGTTAAAAAGCAATCCCAAATATTTGAAAGAATATGAGCAAATGAAAATCTCTTCAAACGGTCTGTCAGAAAGAGAATATAAAAAAAGAAAATTAGAATTTTTCAACAGAGTCGCAAAAATATAAGAGATCTGCTTGCCCTCACAATCTTTACAACTTTACTATTTCTCCAATCTCTAAATAACAAACAAGAGTATAGTAAAATAAAGTTATCTTTCTTCATGAAAAAAAATGTTTTAATTTTAGCAATTATTTTATGCTTAGGGTTGCTTGTATCAATCGTATACTTTTTGAAAAAAAGTCAGCCAATTATAAGTCCGGTCGGAAAAGATGCTCCGAAAGAAAGACCCCTCCTCTCCTATACATTTGAAAATCTCAAAAAAACACCATTTGCCAAAAGTGAAATAACCCTGGGACCCATGGTTAATAACTCCCCTGAGTTTTATTCTCAGATGTTTTATTTTAGAGCTCCCAGATCTCCGGGAAGTGCTGCAACTTTAAAAGTAAGCGGACTTATAAATATTCCGCAGAAGCCAGGGAATTATCCGGTCGTTGTAATGCTGCGGGGGTATATTCCCCGGGAAACGTATAAACCGGGAATCGGATCACAGCCTAGTGCACAAGTCTTTGCAAAAAACGGATTTATCACACTTTCTCCTGATTTTTTAGGGTACGGAGAATCGGCAAGTTCCTCGGCAAACCCGTTTGAGGAAAGGTTTCAAACATATACGACTGCTTTGAGTTTGCTCTCATCACTGACACATTTAAACACGGGACTGGATGCTAGCTATTCAGGAAATATAACTGCGGATTTGACCAAGATCGGTATTTGGGGACACAGTAACGGAGGACATATCGCTTTATCTGTATTGGCCATAAGCGGAATGGCCTATCCTACAGTACTGTGGGCACCGGTTTCTCAGTCATTCCCCTATTCCATTCTCTATTATACGGACGAGTATGATGACGGTGGAAAAGCACTTCGGAAAGTTCTTTCTAATTTCGAACAGGAGTATGACACGGATATGTTCTCACCTTCCCGGTACTACTCGTGGATTAAAGCTCCTCTTCAAATCCATCAGGGGCTTTCTGACCGTGAAGTTCTGCCCTGGTGGTCTCTCGATCTTACAAAAATACTGAAGAAAAATGATATCGACGTAACATATTTAACTTACCCAAACGCCGATCATAATTTACTTCCGAGCGGATGGACAAATGCAGTCCAAAGCAGTATTAATTTTTACAACGATCATTTTTACAAAAAATTTGGTATAATCTTACCATAATTGGTAAAGCGTTTGAGTTTATACCGCTCTTTCCGATCCCGATTTAATCGGGAGCGGATTAGCACTGTAAAATTTTTAAAAAAAATTTTACAGTGTAAAAGAGGTTTCCCGCTAAACGATTCTTGAAAAAGAGCGCAGCATATGATAAATATGACGGAAGGACACCGTAGAAATAATCCAAAGTGTGTCGTAGTTAAACGGAGCACTAATAAGAATCTTAATCGATTGAAGCAAGGTGGTACCACGAGTTAACCTCGTCCTTGTCAAAGGAGGAGGTTTTTTTGTGGAAAATTCAGAAAGAAAAATACATTTAGATCAAGAAGAAACAGAGAAATTTATTTCTCAAAAAATTATTGTCAAAATCGGAAGCAGCACCATTACCGGAGGAAGAGAAGCACTGGATACTGCCTTTATATCTGATATTGCCCGCCAGATAAGCTACCTTAAAAAAAAGAATTTGAATGTGGCAATCGTCTCATCCGGAGCAGTTGCATGCGGAAAACACAGAGTTTCAAATTACGATGGGAGTATCCTCAGCCGTCAGCGTGCAGCAGCCAGAGGACAAAGAATCCTCATCCAAAAATGGGCAGATGCATTTGAAACCTATGGTATGGAAGTTGATCAAATACTGATTAATGATGACAACTTTCCTTCCGCAAAAAATCTTCTGAATTCTCTTCTTGCCGATCCTGTAGGTATTCCAATAATAAATGCAAATGACGCGGTAAGTGATCATGAGATGAAACAACTTTTAATTTCTGCCGATAATGATAGACTGGCTGGTTTTGTTGCCGGAGCAGTAGGAGCAGATACCGTATTTTTACTGAGTGATGTTGATGGAATTAAAGATAGAGAAGGTAATATTGTACCAACTATATATACTCATAATTACTCAGGAGAAAATATAATTTTTAGGGGAAGATCAGAAACCGGAACAGGAGGAATGGAATCAAAACATCAAGTTGCAATGGAATTAGCAGAGCAAAATATGAGAGTTGTCATCGGAAACGGAAGAGAAGAAAATATTCTGATAAGAGGAGCAAAGGGTGAAAGTGTGGGGACTTTATACTTCGCACCCTCCTCCACCTTGCAGTGAGATTTGCGTTTATTTTGAAGTTTTTTTACTTTCATGTTTTGCTACCTTTAGCATGAACCAAACTAACAAGATTATCCCCATAAGAACAGCAATATCTAATAGGGGATTTGAAAGTTTTGAAGACAGGTTGAAAATAAATGTCCGAAGATTTTTGGCATAAGCCTCGTTTTCATCCATTATGATCTTATCGGTAAGCGCCATATAAGCGATAATAACTGATGACACCATAAAGAGAACACTTGCTGCCAGTTTTAAGGGTTTTTCTGTTTTGCTTTTTATCTTATACAGATACTGATTGGTAAGCTTTTCATAAAATAAGGATAGAAAAAAAAGAGGAAAGACTATTCCTAAAACGTAGACAAATGAAACGATAAGAGAAGTAAGAATTGTCGGGGATAAGGATGATAGAGTAATTGCTGCAAATAGGACAGGGGCACAGCAGGATGAAGTAATGCCAGAAAAAAGTCCTAATACATAGGTCGAGAAAACGGTCGTTTTGGTTGGCATGGTAAAGTGAGGAAGCGGTAGCATCAGTTTGGTATCAAAAAGGGTCATTAACCCCAGAAGAAACATAAGAAGAGCTCCTAATAAGTAGGTAGTAGTATGAAACTGGTCAAACACCGAGACAATGATTTTCATGCCAAGCGCAACCGGAACGAGTATCGAGCCTAAGCCTAGAGCGAATACTAGTGTCAGAAGAACAATCCGTTTCCTTTCCTTAAAAATAGTACCTAAATAGGAAGGAAATAAAAAAGTGATACAGCAGGGGGCAAAAAGGGCTACCATTCCGCCTAAAAAAGATGCCGTTAGTGATACTCCGAAAAGTGCAGTCATAACTAGTTTACATTCGCCTTAACGGTAAAATTCAACCTCGGATTATTCGGGTCATTTGTCTCCATAAACACGTCACGACTTACCTCTCCTTTAACCGGCATGATAAAAGGACGATATATAACAGATAAAGTTGCTTTCTTCCCCGGAGCAATTGTTCCAACCCATGGATTTTTGGAGTGCATGGAGAATTCAGGACTTACTTTCCCATCGATGGTTATCTGACCATAAGTACAATCACACGATGAGCTTATCTTAAAAAGGGAAAGAGGTTTCAGGCCGTTATTAACGATCGTAAATTCTGCAGATTTCTCATCTTTAACATTCATATTTCCTAGATCGGAAAAGAAAGATGATACGCTCGCCTCCGGCTTCTCTTTATCGTTTGCTCTGTAACTGGTTATATTGGAAGCTGCCTGGCTCTGTTTTCCTTCATTAATGGAAAAAAGAACAATGAGTACCAAAAGAAGCACGGTAATTCCGCCAATAATGTAAAAAACTAGCTTGTCCGTACCCATATTTACTTTCCGGAGCTGACTCGGACATTTGACATCGGTTTTTCAGGTGTTGCCATGGTTGAGCTAATTTTGGCAAATCCGGCAAAGATTAAACTAAAAATAATAATCATGACAGTAGGAGCAATAAATGATAGGTAGTTTCTGCGGTGCGGCTGAAAATAGCGTAGAGTCAGAGAATTACTAACCACTGATACAGACGACAAGGCCATAGCAAGTCCGGCAAGTTCCGGTTTGAGCACCAGTCCGGCAAATGCCAGCGCTCGTGCTGCAACCGGAATTCCAATCACATTGTAAAACAGGGCAAAGAACATATTCTGTTTGATTTTACCCATCGTTTCTTTTGATAAGTTAATTGCTGTCGCGACATCTCTTAAATCATTTTTTACAATGACAATTCCCCCCGCTTCCATAGCCACATCGGTTCCAGAACCCATAGCAATTCCTAAATCTGCTTGTGCTAGAGCCGGAGCATCATTAATACCGTCTCCGACCATGGCAACCGTCTTACTTTGTTCCTGAAGTTTCTTCACCTCGCTTGCCTTATCCTGAGGCAATACTTCTGCAAGAACATTGGTTATTCCTAATTGTTTGGCTATAGCTTCTGCCGTTTTCCGGTTATCGCCCGTTATCATATAGACAGCTATATTCTTTGCTGTTAGTTTTTGAATGGCTTCCCGGGATGTCTCTTTGAGAGTATCCGCAACGGCAACAGTACCTATAATTTCTTTGTTGTTGGAAAGAAGCATTACCGTTTTTCCTTGTTCCTCAAGTCGTACTACTTTTCTGTCGACTCTATCAATTGGTAAGCCGACAACATCAGTTGTCAGTTTTCTATTTCCAAAATAATACGTTTCACCGTTAATAACCCCTTGTACTCCGTGTCCGGCAATTGCCTTAAACTGCTCGACTCCGGATGTTTTTATCGATTCTTCATTTGCATAAGTTACGATTGCCTCAGCCAAAGGATGCTCAGAAGAACGCTCAAGACTTGCTGCAAGAGAAAGAACATCGTTCTCATCAAAGTCAGAAAAGCAATCGACGTCAGTAACTACAGGCTTACCGTTTGTCAGTGTGCCCGTCTTATCAAAAATTACAACATTCACCTTACAAGCCTTTTCAAGCGGCTCACCGCCTTTTATTAATATGCCGTGTTCAGCACCTTTTCCGGTTCCTACCATAAGAGCGGTTGGAGTTGCCAGTCCCAACGCGCATGGACAGGCGATGACTATCACTGCCGTAAATGCCATAAGTGCATAGGAAAGCGGTGCACCGATTACAAAAAACCATACAACAAAGGTAAGAAGTGCAATCGCAATTACAGCCGGGACAAAGTATGCTGATATTTTATCGGCGAAAGCTTGAATAGGAGCTTTGCTTCCTTGAGCTTCTTCAATAAGTCTGATTATCTGAGACAATGTTGTTTCCGATCCCACACGGGTTGCTTCAAATTCAAAACTGCCCATCTTATTCATAGTAGCGCCAATAACTGTATCACCAATATTTTTCTCAACCGGGATACTTTCACCGGTTACCATGGACTCGTCAATACTTGATGAACCCTTTATTATTTTCCCGTCAACTGGTATCTTTTCACCCGGTCTAACCAAAATAACATCTCCTTTAACTACTTCATCAATCGGTATATCTAGCGTTTGATTGCCGCGCACCACTCGTGCAGTTTTTGCCTGAAGACCCATCAGCTTTTTTATGGCGTCTGATGTCTGTCCTTTAGCACGAAGTTCGAGCCATTTTCCTAAAAGAACAAAGGTAATAAGAAATGCCGCTGTTTCAAAATACAGTTCAGGAATTTTTTCTCCGTTTAGACCAATAAATGAACCGGTCCTAAGACTGTAGAATAGAAAATTATAGATACTGTATAGAAATGCAGTTGACGTTCCGATTGCTATAAGACTGTCCATATTAAACGTCTTCATACGAAGAGCAGATATCATTCCTTTATAGAAACTGTTTCCTAAGAAGATTTGGACCGGTGAGGCAAGAAGAAAAGAGATAGCTCCTACATACGGAAGTAAAATAGTCTTTCCCGGAATGAAAGGGAAGAAGTCAAAAAGCATAAAGTAGAGCATGGGAAAACTTAGCACAAAACCCATAATGAATTTATTACGGGCTTTTTTTATTTCTTTCTGCCTTTTTTTTGACTCGAAAGTAGCATCTTTCTGATTGACAATTTCCGCTTTATATCCTGCTCTCTCCACGGCCTTAATCAGTAAGTCAACAGACGTTTTTGCTAGGTTAAAATCAACGAGAGCTTTTTCTGCCGCGAAGTTGACATTTGCCTGCGATACGCCATCTACTTTTTTTAAGGATCTCTCGATAATTGCCGCACAGGAGGAACAGTGCATCCCTGAAAGGGATAGATTGACTCTTGTAGTTTGAGATGCAATATTTTCCTGTTTTTGTATGCTTTTATTTTCTCTATCTTTCCCAATTTCAGGTGTATTTGCAGAAGATGTGATTCCGTCAAAAAGTCTGATTACATCAAGTGAAGAGACAAGATTCTCTAAATACTCCTTAGACGTTTTTTGATTTTCCGGAACAGATACCTTTACTTGGCGGTTGTTCTTGAGCACTCCTTCAAAATACGATTTACCTTCAGGATCTTGTCGTACTTTTCCTTCGGCTACGATTTCCGATTCCAATGAAAACTTAAGAGGTTTTCCTGTTGGAATAACTTCTTGCTCTATATTCATTCCATTTCCCAATACAGCATTCCCATTTCCGTTACTTTCAACTTTCGCTTCATATCCGGCACGAGCAATGGCAGAAACAATATTCCGTAATGATCCGTCATTATCATCTGCTACCAGACTGGCAGCACCTGTTTTATGATCGATGGATCTCACCTGTACCCCAGGAATTTCCGACAGTTCATCTTTAATAAGAGCTTCACATGAACTACAATGCATTCCCGAGATAGTAAAGTTTATGTTTGTTGTCATATCTTATGCTTCTAAAACGGTATAGGGCATACCCGACAGTGCAGTGATAATATCGGACACTTTCAACTCATTGCTGCTTGTTATCGTCGTTTCTCCGTTATTGTTTTTAATCGCCACATCTGTAACTCCTGTAAGCCTTCCCACTTTTTTCTTAATCAATTTGACACAAGCTTCGCAGGTTATCCCTGAAATTTTTAAAGTTAAAGTGTAATTATTCATAGAACTTTGATAACTCCCCGTGGTACACCCATTGCACAGGTAATAGGATAATTTCCTTTTCCATTCGGGGTGAAATTGAAGGTAATTGTTTTACCTTTCGCCAAATATTGAGGATCATCTACCAGTCTTGGAATAGTTATGGTTCCCATGCACCCCGACCCGTTATCTTTAACATCTATTTCCATCCTTACCGGTGTTCCAGCTTTTACAGAAAACTCATTAGGAGAAATATCCCGGTCAGCAGTATATGTTGTTTTTATAACCTGTACGGCACCTTCCCGTTTTGCTTCTTGGGCAACAACGGGTTGTTGGACAGCTTGTTTTGCCCCTCCTCCACAACCGCAACCGCCCGTCCCGCATGATACTCCGCTTTTTGCCGGCGGTGCCTGCGCAACTGCATCCGTACTTTTTTCAACTACATTAAAAACTCCCGTATACATGCCCATACTGCATGAGAAAGGCAATCTTCCAACGTCTGTTGGGGTAAATTCTATGGTATTGTCACCTAATTCAAGATTTTTCCGTATGCCAAGGCGGGATATAATGATGGCACTGGCACACGTATTAGAATCAGTTGAGTTGATTTCCCATTTCACCGGAACATCTTTTACGACAGTAAATATATTCGGATTATATCCGTTTGCCGACTGCGTCATCTTAACGACTTGAAAACCATCCACAATAGTATTGACAGAAGATGCAGCCAATACATTCTGATTAGAAGAAAAAAGATATGCAGGAGATAATCCCATCAAATTTAATCCGTTTTGAGCATTGAAAAACGCTAGTATTGTAACGACAACACCGGCAAATTTGAAGAATTTTTGGGCAAAATATCCTTTGATGACGGATGTCACTCCTCCGACACCTAATAATCCGGGAGCAGTACCCAAAGCAAAAATACCCATGATGGTGGCCCCTCTGATAAAACTGCCGCTACTCATAGCCAAAAGCTGCATCGCTTGGGTAAAACCGCAGGGAAGAAAAAAAGTCAATCCGCCCAGGATGAATGCATTTTTATGACTGTATTCTTTATTCTGCTGCTCTTTTATCCCCAACGCCTTACTTATTCCTGTTGGAAGAGTGAAATGGGCATTGCTGATCCTGGGAAACAGTCCGGTAAGTTGCAATCCGAGCATCAACATAACCAGAGCTACTCCCAAGGTAAGAAGACCTAAACCAAAGCCAGATAGCTGAAAAAATGATCCGATTAGGCCAATAACACCGCCCAGTATTACGTAAGAGGTGATTCTTCCGAAATTAAAAAAAAGATGGGGTTTAAATTTTTCATACACTGATGCATTAGGATTTTTTTCTGAAAAACGGGCAGATACCCCAAGCACCAGACCTCCCACAAGCGCCATGCAGGTAGAGAGACCTGCGGTTATTCCTATCAGGAATATGGGTATCAGACCGGACGGACGGGAAATAGAAGTACTGAATAATTTGTTTAAACCAAATATATCGACAAGAATAAAAAGAAAGGAAAGCACAATAACTGAAATGATAATATCTTTGTAGTCATTAATGTTTTTAGAAAAAAGCGGTTTTTCCTCCTCGTAACCAACTTGATACCCTGCCCGCTCTACTGACTGTATAATTGTGCCATCATTTAAGTAGTTTTCGTGATAAAGTTCTGCACATTTTTTCCGCTGGGAAACGGTAACTTTTTTCACTCCGGGGATGTCTTTTAATTCATCCTCAATTAAAAGTTCGCAGGATCTGCAGTGCATTCCTTGAATTGGAACAGTAGTGATTCTCATAAAATATCTATACCCATCTTACTCAGGTTTGCAACTAGAATAGTTGCAATAGCTCACTTAGCACTGTAAAATTTTTTAAAAAAAATTTACAGTGTAAAATGGGTTTATACTGAAAAAGGCGTTTTTCAGTATATATGCTGGAAAAACATATTTCAACCTCGAGTTTTTTCAGTATATTAGGTAATTTTAGTAATAACGACTATCTTACCAATACAGTTATTAAGATTTTATGAGTACCGGGCACAAAAAATTTATTCGTATTATTTCCTTTCCTTTTTCGTGATCTCCTTGGCGAAATAAATGATACCGAGAATAAGAAAAACAATAACTAATAACCATATCAGTGAACCAAATATTCCCCAGCCAGACATCATATTTGAGTAATATCCCATCATAATAAGCCACCTCCTTTCAAATTGAAATTAAATCTTTTTCTGCTCGTTTTAATAATACTGCATTTGTCGCCACAATAATTGATGAGATACTCATAAGAAGTGCTGATATTTCAGGCCGTAATGAAATACCAAACCCAGGATATAAAATACCTGCTGCAACCGGAATTGCCAGAAGGTTATAAATCGATGCCCAAAACAGATTTTGTTTCATTTTGCGCACGGTTGCTTTGGATAATTTGATTGCTCGTAGAATATCAGCAGGATCTGATTTCATTAGGACAACTTTCGCGGTCTCAATAGCAACATCAGTACCAGCGCCAATTGCAATTCCTATATCTGCTTGTGAGAGAGCCGGAGCATCATTGACTCCATCGCCAACCATAGCAGTAAACTTACCTTCTTTTTGTAACTTCTTAATATATGAGGCTTTGTCTTCCGGCAACACCTCAGAGAATATTCTGTCTATAGTTAATTGCTTCCCAATTGCTTCCGCAGTTTTTTTATTATCGCCTGTTATCATGGCTACTTCCAACCCCAACTCTTTCATAGCTAGGATTGCTTCTTTGGCTGTTGGTTTAATCTTATCGGCTGCTGCCGCCACGCCTGCAACTTTGCCGTCAATTGCCAAAATCATTATGGTTTTGCCCTCAGATAATAATCGGTCAATATCTTTCTGGAGTGGAGTAATATCAACTTTCCGATCATTCATGAGCTTTATGGTTCCCACAAGAACGTGCCTGCCGGAAACATACGCTTCAACGCCATGACCAGCTAAGTTTTTGAATCCCGCAACTTCACCTAGAACAAGTTTTTCTTTCTCGGCTTTTTCCAAAATAGCGTGACTTAGAGGATGACTCGATCGCTTCTCAACAGAGGCAATAAACCATAGAACCTTTTTCTCATCGTGCGATACTGATAGTATATCAATCACGGTGGGTTTGCCTTCTGTCAATGTACCCGTCTTATCAAGAACCACTGCTTGGATTTTTGATACCTGCTCAAGCGTGGGGGCATCTTTGATGAGGATATTATGTTTGGCTCCAAGACCAGTGCCTACTGCTACGGCAGTTGGAGTTGCTAGTCCAAGTGCATCCGGACAAGCAATCACGACAGTTGAAATAGCAAAGGACAGCGCAACAAGAAGTGGTTGACCCAGAATAAAAAACCAAATACCGAATGTCAAAAGCCCACCGCCTACGGCGATTATAACAAGATATTTGGCAAACTTATCTGCTAATTTTTGCCCGGGTGCTTTTGAGTTCTGGGCAGTTTCCACCATTTTAACAATTTGGGCAAGAGCAGTATCTTCGCCAACTTTCGTGGCTTTGAATTTGACAGAGCCGGAAGTATTGATTGAACCACCAATAACCGAATCGCCTATATTTTTAGCCACCGGAATTGACTCACCAGTAACCAGAGATTCATCAATCGCCGTCTCTCCTTCGATAATCTCGCCATCGACTGGCACTTTGTCCCCTGGTTTAAGCATAAGAATATCGCGAGACTTAACTTGTGATGTAGGTACCATTTCTTCTTTTCCATCTTTCCAAAGCCTTGCTTGGGGAGGAACGAGGTTAAATAATGCTTGGAGTGCATCGGTAGTACCCCGCCGACTTTTCATCTCCATCCAATGGCCAAAAAGCACAAAGGTAATAAGCATTACAGAGGCTTCGTAATACGAATCATTACTGCCTAAAATAGTTAGGACAACACTAAATCCATAGGCCGCTGTGATCCCTACCGCAATCAAAACTGCCATATTGAGAGTCTTGGCTTGAAGTGCTTTATAAGTTGAATAAAGGAAGATCCATCCGGCGTAGAAAAATACGGGTGTGGTTAACAGAAACAGAAGCCACGGTACTGGAATTGGACTTGGTAAAGTTACTCCGATAATTTTCTCCCCAAGGGGGGAATACAGGATAATGGGGATGGAAAAAAGCAGAGCGAAAAAGAATTTATTTCGGATATCTTCTTCCATCAACTTTGCCATTTCACGACCTGCCAATCCTCCGTGCTCCATCCCCATACTCATCGTCATACTCATCTTTAATTTTTCCCATGATGACATCCCAGAAGTAGGCTTCATGACATGTCCAGCTTCTAATTTCTCACTTCTGGCTTCCAGTTCCATCCCGCATTTAGGACATGAACCAGGAATATCTGAAGAAATTTCAGGATGCATCGGACACGTATATTTTTGCATAGCAATTCTATTCTACCTTTTGGTTTCTGCGCTCATCATGGATAGACTATGTGAAACTATGTTTATATGATTCTGCAATAACTTGAACAGACGATTGGATGATAAGAAATGATATACCCAGTCCGACAAAAATATCCGGCCAGGCGGAATTAAAATAGGAAACTAATAATCCTGCACCAATAACTGCCACATTTGCCGTCACATCGTTTCTGGAACATATCCATGCTGACTTAACATTAATATCTTCTTTCCGATGCTTCATCAACAAAAGAAAACTCACCAGGTTAGCAATCAACGCAACCACTCCTAAAAGGGTAATTGTTTCTGCTTGAGGTAGTGTCGGCACAATAATTCTAAGGATACTTTTATAGACAACAAAAAATCCCAACAATAGCATAATTAACCCTTTGATAAGGGACGCCTTTGCCCGTAGGTTTGATGATTTATTCATTACGAGCAAACTTACTCCATAAACCGAGGCATCTCCCAACATATCCAGCGAGTCACCCAGAAGCGCGTTTGAGGATGCGAGAATTCCGCCAATAAATTCGGCTATGAACATCACGAAATTAATAGCCAAAACAATGATAAAAATTTGCTTCAGCTCTTTCTTTTTGGCTAGATCGAGTTCTTTGTTATCAAACTCACAACAGTCAGACATATAAATTCCTCAGGACACATAGGGCATATATATATAATTCCACAGTAATTTTATTATACCTTAGAGGATTTAAGGATTTTGCTGATTCTTGGGTAGAGAATAGGACACTTTCCATATTTTTACAATTTTTTACTGGTTATACGTTTATTAAATACTTCTGCTGAAATCATTTTTACTGATGGGAAAAAGCCGGGTGTTTCTTTTTGATAGCGAATGTATGCATCGCCAAACATTTTAATCATCTCCCTCTCTTCAACTCGCGCAAGCCGGATATATCGGAAAATAAGGATCGGGGCCATGAACAAGGTAATAAGAGTTGGCCATTGAATGAGAAAGCCAAAAATAATCAAAATAAATGCAAGATATTGCGGATGACGAATATAGTTATAGACACCCCCAATCGCGAGCCGTTGTTGTTTTTGGGCTTTATATAATACTTCCCATGCTTTACCCAGAAGGACAAGTCCGCCGATAATTAAAGCGTAGCTTGTAATATGCAGAATATTAAAATGTGGATCCCCGCCAAGACCTAACAAAGTATTAAGGATGTGGCCGTTATTATGAGTAAAATCCAAACCTATTTTGTTGCCAAAAAATGAAGTCAACAAGTAGATAGTCAGAGGAAATCCGTACATCTCGGCAAACAGGGCAACGATGAATGCCCCAAGAATCTTGTACGTCCTCCAGTCTGTATTTGTCCTCGGCTTGAAAGCGCTCTTAATGAAATAGAGAAAAAGAATGATATTGAATATTACGAGAAACCAGTTTCCGTAGTCGTACATATAAGGAAAGTGTAACAAAGAATAGATTAAGAAATCGTGAGATTATTATCCAGTATTAATCAGGGTTGAACTTTTTGCTTCCAATTACTACAATTAGTAGTAACCTATATGTTTCAAAAAACACTAAGCCCTCTGGAACAAGAGATTATGACTATTGTTTGGGAACTGAAGAAGTGCTCTGTTCGGGATGTTATGGAGCAACTTAACCGGGAGAAAAAACTTGCGTATACAACGGTTGCCACACTGCTTCAGCGCTTGTTTGAAAAGGGTCTTGTCCAGAGAGGCAGTCGAGGTACAGTACTTTCCTACATACCTAAAGTTTCCAAGGAACTATACAGCAAAAGAACGGCTAAGTCGTTTATGCGAACGTTTGTGTCTTCTTTTGGGGAAACAGCTATCGCTTCGTTTGCCGAGTCTATTGACAAACTGCCAAAGGACAAAAAGGATTATTTGTTGCAGCTGTTGGAAAAACAAAATGAGGATAAATAAGCATTTGTTCATTTTTTCAAGTTTATTATTTCTTCTGACTGCGAGTTATTTTTTTGTTTTAGTGAAGTTTTTTCCACTACTGGTACACCATACCTTTTATTACTGTCAAGAAATGGCAAAGGTAATATCTTTGAGCCTTCCGGGGAACTGGGGAGTTGTTGTCTTTGGGATATTAATTATTTCGGTTCTTTACACCGCATTCAAATTATTTGCTACCATCGTTCAAGTTTATAAGTTTCGTCAGTTGTTGTCCCGATCCATTGTCAAGAATCATGAACTTTCAGATATTTTCAAATCTCTCAAGCTTGTAGATAAAGTGGTCGTATTACATGAAACTAAGCCATTTGCATATTGTTTTGGAGTAAGAAACCCAAAAATCTTTATTACTATTGGTTTAATTGCAATGGTTAATAGAAAGGAACTTGAGGTTATTTTACGCCACGAAAAGTATCATCTGGAACATCGGGATAACCTAATTTTACTGGTAGCAACATTTATTGAGTCTCTATTCCCTTTTTTCCCAATACTTACGGACCTTATCCGTATTTACAAGACAGATCGGGAATTACTAGCAGATCAGGCTGCTATCCATAGAGAAGCAGATAAACATTCCCTTTCGTCTATTTTGAAAAAACTCCTTCAATATGAACCCGTAACACTACCTGCATTGGCTCCCGCAATTGCTGATGTTGATACACTTGAGACTCGTATAAAATCATTGCTTTCAATTAAAGTAGATTATCCTAAGCTAGGAAAAAGAAATTCGCTTCTCAGTATAATTTCCATTGCCGCACTCATGGCGCTTATGAGAACTTCTGTACATGCAGTAGAACTTCATAGGGACGGCTTGGATATAATGATAGTCTGTAATGGAAATGTCAGCTGCGAATCTGTCTGTAAAGACCGCAACTTGATCAAATCGCAAAGTATCAGCTCTTCGTACACTTCTAAAAACTTCTCCGCAAACAACTGATATTTTATCTGTTGACAAATGGTTAATATACCTACTACACTTTGTAGTAGATTCTAACTATTTTTATTTTATGCCGGAAAACTTATCCACTCTGAAAATAAACACAGTGTTTGCGGGATTTTTAATCGTTGCTTCATTTATCATTGGTTCTTTATGGACAAAAGTGCAGTATCTCGAGAAGGGAGCTTCACAACCTGCGCTGGCTGCCGATAACCCAAGTGCCGATGTGCCTGCTCCAATTGTCGCTCCAGGGGATAATGGTGAGCCGGTAAAAGTATCAATTGATGACGATCCTGTATTGGGAGATAAGAACGCAAAAGTGACATTGATAGATTTTTCAGATTACGAATGTCCTTTTTGTAAACGACATTTCGATGAAGTCTATCCACAACTGAAGAAAGACTATATTGATACGGGAAAAGTCAAAATGGTTTTTCGCGACCTTCCTTTGAGCTTTCATCAAAATGCTCCCAAAGAGGCTGAGGCCGCTGAGTGTGCAAGAAAACAAGGCGGTGACCAGATGTACTACAAGTACCACGACCAAATCTTTACCAAAACCACTTCCAACGGAACAGGCTTAGCTCTTGACCAGCTACCAGTTATAGCCAAAGACTTAGGGCTGAATATAGGTCAGTTTCAACAGTGTCTTGATTCCGGCGAATTTAAAGCGGAAGTCGATAAAGACTTAGCCGATGCAGCTAAAGTCGGGGCTAGTGGTACACCTACGTTTTTTATCGGTAAATCAACAAGCAATGGCGAGATAGACGGCATCAAGGTGGTTGGAGCACAACCGTACAGCGCTTTTAAGACAATTATTGATGAAAAATTGAAATAATATATGTATGGACAAATCAATCTTTTCCAGTCGACTGCTTTTGCCTACAGTAATAATTTCTAGCCTCTATCTTTTAATAACAATACTTCTTATGAATCGCAGTTTAACTGTTGATACACTTTTTGGAACATACTCTCTTGACTACAAAGGTCAAATAATTATTTCACTTATAAGCGGTATGTGGACTTCGATGACTGACATGGGTTTGTTTCTTCTTGTGATAGCTTCGGTGCTTACCGGTCTTAACATTTCCCTTTTAGTAGATCGCTTGAACAAGTTAAAAAAGTTAGCGAAGCTTCATTTAGTGGTTGGAGGAAGTTCAATTCTGGGAATAGTAGGAAGCGGTTGTGCGGCCTGTGGATTGCCAATTCTAGCCCTTCTGGGATTAAGCGGAAGTGCTGCATATTTGCCTCTGAGGGGCATGGAACTGTCGTACTTTTCTGTCTTAATATTATTATTTTCTTTTTATTTTTTGGTTAAAACTGATACCCGTCAATCTTGTACTATTAATGTAAATAAATAAACGTCTATATGGATACAGAATTTTTACTCAAAAATAAATATGTTTTAGTTGTTCTGACAGTAGTCTTTTTGGCTGTTGTCTTTTTCCAAATAAATAAATCAAAAAGTGGCGTAACACTCAAAAACACTCCGGCGCAGTTATCGATATCAGGGGAGAATGAAACCGCACTTAAGGCTATGGAAGCGATTCCACAAGATAATGTCCCTATGGCAACAGAAAAACAAGGCCTTCAGGAATTGCCATTTAAAGTGGAAAACGGTGAGAAAGTTTTTAATCTGACTACCCAACCGGTGAAGTGGAATATTTTAAAAGATGTTACGGTGACGGCTTGGGCATACAATGGAATGATTCCCGGACCGCTCATCCGTGTAACTGAGGGGGACAAAGTGAAAATTTTAGTCAAAAATAATTTGTCTGAGCCTACCACTATCCATTGGCACGGGATTCAAGTTCCTAATAATATGGATGGTATCCCCGATGAGACGCAAAAACCCATTGCTCCGACAGAAACATTTACCTATGAATTCATAGCAAAGCCGGCTGGTACTTATTGGTACCATTCCCACTATGATAGCGATAAGCAAATCTCGGTGGGGCTCTCCGGTGCCTTTATTATAGAACCGAAAGGTGGACTAGCCTCAAAGCCGGATATCGACAAAATTCTTATGCTTAATGAATGGCGTGTCATTGATGATCAAACCTATGCTGCTATGCCGGCAACGGGAATGGATGGCAACTTCTTTACCATTAACGGTAAAGCATTCCCTGAGACTGAAACGCTGAATGTTAAGATTGGCCAGAAGGTGAGATTGCGCTTTATAGGAAGCGGCCAGATGATCCACCCGATGCATTTGCATGGATTCCCCTTTAAAATAGTGGCAACTGACGGCAACGATGTGCTGGAATCTGCCCAATGGATAAAGGATACCGTCTCGGTGGCTCCCGGTGAGCGGTATGATGTCGAATTTACACCTGATCGGCCAGGCAAATGGATGCTGCATTGTCATATACCCCATCACACGACTAACGAACATGTTGAGCCCGGTGGGCTTATGATGATTGTTAATGTTACTTAATTTATTTATAAAGAGGACTTATGAACAATAAAAATCTACTCGTTGTGTTAGCAATTGCAGTTGGTGTTCTAGTAATACTCGGATTCAAATTGATGAATACTTCCGGTTCAAGTTCACCATCAAATAATGGAAGAAACGCACAGGTGAGTTTAACCACTGATCCAGACCCGCTTAAAATGGGACAGGCAACCTTTATTATTGACGTTAAAGATCAGACCGGCAAGCCAGTCGATAATGCGACGGTATTTTTCGATCTCAATATGACCGCTATGAACATGGGAACCCAACAGGGAAACGCCACTTCCCAGGGTAATGGTAGGTACGCAGCCTCCGGAAGGATGAGCATGCGCGGTCCCTGGAAAGTGACAACAAAAGTCACTATGCCGGACAGTAGTGTTGTGAATAAAGATTTTACAGTCAATGTTCCTTAAATTGTGGTTCGGGATATTGATCCGGTTATCCATCTCTTACTTATTCTTAAGAAGATGGTTATATATAAAAGCAAAGATATATCCGGTAATCCATGCAGATACTGTAAATGTAACCAGACCCCACAACATCGTACCTATCTCAGGCGGAGATCCCCTCCATATCTGAGATAGATCTGCCCCATGTGCCCACGAAATAGCAATACTTTTGTATAAGTCAGGAGCAATATAGATAAGTGAAGCACAGACTATATAGTAAGCTCCGGCCATTATTGCTAAACTATGTGCAGCAACTTTTTCATTTAACTTCATAAATAATCACCCCCTCTTTATATATCATACGTAATTTCATGTCTTTAGTTATTTATACATTATTTATTATGGCAACAATATGCCTCCTCTATTCTGACAACATTTTCCGTGACGGCGATAATACCAAAGATAGAAATATTTTATTCCTGCCTTCTTCCCTTAAAATCAAAAGATAACCTGAAGAAATCAGAAAAAAAAGAAGAGTTCCGCAGCAAAAAAGATGAAGTGCCAAAAATGGCAATATTCCGGTAATAACTTTTTTCATCATTAAACCCCGTTAATGTTTGTGACCGCCGTCCTTCATCATCCAAATGTGCATTAACGGACAAGCCAGAAGTACTGCTCCAAAGAATACCGTACTTACCGGGATTCGAAAAATAGTCACCGCTACAACCGCCAAAGCTATTAGTCCTAAACACATACCGAGCCACCTTAGAGATGAGTCTTGAGCCTTAACAGCAGAAAATGTACTCGAATGATCATTATGGTTTTCCATATTTTCACCTCCTTTTACTGCATTATAGAAATCAGATTATGAAGATTTCGTTAATTATGTGAAGTTTAAGTACCGGGAAAGGATATAGATACTGTGGTACCATGTTCTACTTTGCTGTCGATATCTATTTTCCCGTGATGTGAGGAAATGATAGCCTGAGCAATCGCAAGACCAAGCCCGGAGCCTGAAGCTTTCTCATTCTTTGACGCTCTATAAAACCGTTCGAAAATATGGGGCAGATCTTTTTTAGCAATTCCAGTGCCATTGTCTTTTATCTCTACATGAACCAGATTCCTTATCTTATGTAACATAATGGTAACTGTTCCATTCTCGTGTGTGTACTTCATTGCGTTATCAACAATATTTAGTATGGCATGGAATAATTTATCTCTTTTCCCGTGTATTTTAATATCCGGCGCGGTTTCTCCGGTAATTTTAATATTTTTAGAAGAAGCCATTTTTGTCGCCAGTTCGCGGATTTCCTCCAGAAGCTCTGAAAGATCAAAAACTTCAAAATGAGCAGTAACATCCGCTTCTGACCACGCAAGATCCAAAATGTTTTCCAGCGTTTGCGACATTCTTTTATTATCGATAAGTGTTTCATCCAAAGCCTTTATATACTCATTTTTTCCTCTCTCTTTTAAGCGTATAATCTCGATATTGCTTCTTTGGGTAGCCAGAGGAGTTTTCAGTTCATGGGCTACATCTCCAATAAATTGCCGTTCCCTTTTAAATGCCGAATTTAACCGGTCCAAAAGACTGTTAAAAGTTACTGCTAATTCTTTAATCTCGTCATTAGTGTCGGGAGTATCTACTCGTTCATCAAGATTTTCGTGGCTTATCTTTTTCAGTTTTTCAGAAATGGATGCGATGGGTGCAATCGCGCTTTTGGCGAGAAGGTATCCCCCAAAAACAGTCGGCAATAAAAATACTACAAAAACGGCTCCAAGTATCAGGAGTAAATTGTTTAGAGAGTTTTCAATCACGTCAATCGGATGACCGACAAACACAACCCCATACAACTGATTGTTTTTATAGATGGGGTCAATCCAGAAACGCATTCTAAGATCAGAAATAGTGTGATCTGTAATATGAGGGGATTTTGCCGTCGCGGCTTGTTCAAAAAGTTGAGATAGTTTTTTATCGGATCGGTTAACGGTAACGGAACTGCCTACAATATTGCCGGTACTATCCATCAAAATTACAACCATTCCAGGAATATCGCTAAACTCAGAAAGAAAAGCATTTCGTGCCATCATCTGACATGTTTGACAGGATAGGTTCCCTTCTTTTGTGATCACTTCAACAATCGAATTTCCGTGTGATTTAAGTGTTGCATCCGTTTGTGAATATAGAGTGTTTTTTGTAATGAGATAAAAACTGGCAAAAATGACTAGAGATGCTATAAAAAAGGCAAGGGAATACCAAACCGTTAGACGAAATCTGACACTTCTCGTATTCATATTGATTCACTTATTTTATATCCGACACCGTGCAGGGTATGGATAAGTTTAACTTTCGCTCCTTTATCTACCTTACGCCTGATTGCAGCAAGAAAAACATCTACAACATTGCTCATGCTGTCAAAGTTATAGTCCCAGACATGTTCAATGATCATGGTTCGTGAAACAACTTCATCTTTATGACGGAGTAAAAGTTCCAGGACTGAAAATTCCTTAGGAGTAAGGGTAATAGGTTTTCCATTTCTTGTTAATAGATGTTTAATCGGATCCAGTTCCAAATCGGCAACACTTAGCGTGGGTGATGATTCCCCTTTACTGCGTCTTATAAGTGCGTGTATTCGCGAGCGAAGTTCCAGATAGGCGAAAGGTTTTGTAATATAATCATCTGCTCCGCTATCAAGGCCGATAACTTTCTCTTCAAGCGTAGCACGGGCAGTGAGCATAAGGATTGGAGTTTTAATATTTTTCTTACGAAGTTCTTTGCAGATGGTTATCCCATCTGCTTTTGGCAGAGTTATATCCAATATAATAAGATCATATTCTTCAGATTCTGCAAGATATTTTCCTTCTTCCCCATCATAAGCGATATCTACAGCAAATCCTTCTTCCGTAAGACCTTTTTTGACTACATTTGCAAGGCGCCTCTCATCTTCTACAAGAAGTATTCTCATAGCCTCTGATTATACACCAAAAAGGTTAAGATTTTATGAAGTTTCCGGTTAGGAACAATATACTTGACAAGTATATTAGTAATTGCTAATATAGTTAAGATGAAACACGATGTTATTTCCGCATTATGCAATCCGGTGAGACTTAAACTTATTCTCTGCCTTGCCAGAAAAAGCAAAAACGTACAAGAGCTTATACATACCTGTGGTTTATCTCAGTCGGCAGTTTCCCAACATTTAAATAAGCTAAGAAAAGCCGGGTTAGTAAAAGATCGAAAGGAAGGTCTATTTATTTATTACTCACTAAAGTATCCTAAAACCGCAAAAATTGCTGAGATGGTTATTAAATTTACTAAGGAGATACGGAATGAAAAACAATAAAAGTATCACGCATGTAAAATTATACTCAACATTAACCTGTCCGTACTGCATCATGGAACAATCATGGTTAGAAAGTAAAAAGATACAACATGAAGTTGTTCATGTGGACCTAAATCCGAAGGAGGCGGAATATATGGTAGAAAAGACCGGACAGATGGGAGTTCCGGTAACGGAGATTGGCTATAAGGACGGAAAAATGGAATATGTTATCGGATTTGATCAAACGCATCTGGAACAGATTTTACATGTTTGATATTACAGAACCTCAAGTTCCGGAAATTACCGCAGAAAACGTAAAAAAATCCATCGATGCAAAAGAGGGAGCACTTCTACTGGATGTCCGGACTGCCGGAGAATACTTGCGTGGAAAAATTGAAGGAAGCATAAATATACCGGTGGATGAAGTGACAAACTTCGTCGAATCGGTTGTCCCGGATAAAAGTCATACCATATACGTTTATTGTCTGTCTGGCTCCCGAAGCGTTCATGCGGTTAGCACAATGGTAAAACTGGGATACACGCGTGTCTACAATATGATAAACGGCTTACTGGCGTGGCGGGCAAAGGGTTACCCGGTAGAAGGATAATCTGTCAGAACTCATTTCTCCACCGGTTCTTCCTTCTTCTGTTTTCTTCTTGTCCAAAGCTTTTCAAACCACCAGGGAATGGTGGTCATGGGGCCGAAAATGCTGCCTATAATTGAAAAAAGCTTTGTCTGTCCTGTGGTAAACCCGAAGGTATTTGTGACAGTGATCCCTAATATTTTTGTATTTAAACTGTCAGACACCGCTATCTCATACGTACCGGTTTTTCGGGGAGTCATAATCCAGGAGAGAAACCCTTTGCTTCCTTTTTGAAGGGTGATCGTCTGTTCGTCTTTGGAAGGCGTAATATCAAACCCGGGAGAACGCAGGGAGAGAATGGAGACACAATTCTCCGAGGCGGGATTATCTATATGTATAAGAAGAGCTTGGGATTTGTCCTCCGACATCACCCGTTCCGAAACGTCCGCGTTCCAGATGCAGAGGGGCGGCCCCTGTACTATTCCATGTGCCGTTTTTTCGCTATCGCGGGAAACAGCATTTTTCTCCTCCTGATAAAGGGTAAAAAGAAAATACAGGCTGACAAGGAAAAACACAGCGCCGAGTATTCCAATAATTTTTTTTGTCATTTAAATTAAATTATGAATAGGAAGGGGGATTTTTAAATGTTTCTTCCAAACTGTTTTTTACAGATATAAAATCCATCTTTTCTCTTTCATGAATAAGAGCTTTTATACCTTGTATAGCACCATCGTATTTTGAAAATAACTGTCTGACCGTCTGTTGTACTTCAGCATCCATACTTCCAATCTCTAACTGTAGTTGAGATTGTCTGCCTTGGCTAAAATGAACCTGGGAATTAAGCCATGCCAGTAGTCTTTGTTGATAGAATTCTTCTTTTCCCGATCTCTTTCTCCGTTCTCATTGACTGATCTAAAATACTGAGCAATATCCAGATTATCCTCTATATATAACGAGTCTGCTTCCCACCGGGCAGTTCCTGATCCTTCCATTCCCCCTCCTCCTAAATCTGCCAAGGCAACCGCCTGAGCAACTAAGTTTCCTTTGTATTTCACAAACTCCGGTTGCGTCACAGTTCCTAGGGATACGTCAAAATTGGGAACAGTCAATAGAATTGCTTCCTGTACTTTCTGTCTATCTGATTCCGTAAATACTTCCTCCCCCGTTTCTTTATTAACCCCTGTCATATATTCTATCGCCAACTTGGCGCTGGACTGTTCATTATTTCCCAAAGCACGTTTTCTTTTTACCATTGCCCGCCCTTTAGCATCTTCTTACCGGATTCGGCTTCCAATTCTGGACCGTATCATGCCATGCCGCGGCAAATTTGGCCAGACCAATATCTCTCTCTGTGACTTTATGTGAATTGGGGTTTGCCTGTCTTACTGCATTCAGGATACTTTCGCTCCGATGCATCACCCCTTGTGTATGAATTCTTATATGGTATGACAATCGGTTTTCGAGATTGGGATTTCTTTCAAAGTTTTCTTCAATTCTGGATAAGGCAGATGAAATCCCCCGTGCGATTGAGGCGTTGAATTTTTGTTCGTGTGATAAATTCCCTTCTGAAGGTTGAATCGTTTCAGTCATTATGGGTGAATTATTTCATAAGAAGGAACAAGAAATCAAATGGAGCTCTTCCTGATAAAAATATGGTTTTGCTTTTCATAGAATCATTTATACACTCCGTGTCTGTGTGCAATCGTCACAACATATACCCTCTTTTCTTTTTCATGGACATAATAAAGTATCCGGTAGGGCCAGGCCCGCAGAGACCTCGTTTCCGACAAAGTCCCCGAAAGTTTTTTGCCTTCTGCAGAATTTTTTTCCAGGAGTAAAAGTCTTTTTCTTATCTTTATTTGTTCCGTTTTCGGAAGACGAAGATATTGCTTAGCGGCTTTCGGAGTAATAATGACTTCCATTTTTTATTTTAAGTCAGAGAGACGGATGCCCTGACCCTTTTTTGCCTGTTTCATGCCTTCCGAAATGCTTTTTTTGGCTCCGGGAATGGCAAAGATTTCCGCTGTCTCTTCAAGAGATTCTAATTCCTCCGCACTTACAAGTGTTGCCTTCGGCTGTCCGTTCACGGTGATCGTCACCCGATCCATATGCTGACTGACCTTATTGACCAGATCCGGAAGGATCATTCGCGCGTCCGATATAGAAATTATGTTGCTCATACCTAAAATGTACAACATTATGTACAAGATGTCAAGAGGAGATATAACCACTATTTGCGCAAGTTAAAAACAAAATGCAGAATTTCATATGCAAGATCTTTCCTTTTCACTCTGAAACTGTAAATTTATTTTTCTTATAACTCTTGATTAAATATTCTGCGGCTGGAAATAAGTTTTGTGGGATTTTATCTTTATCAAACCATTCCCATTTCTCCCAGTCCTCCGGAATTAAGAGTTTCGGTCCACCATCAATTTCTGCTGTTACTCCTATGCCGATATAGTGATTGCCGAAGGCGTAATTTGCGTTTACGGAAATGATTTTATACTTTTTAATACCGCATCCGAACTCTTCTTTGATATTCCGTCTCACCGTATCCCCGATTTTTTCTGCGAATCTGATATCTCTTCCAGGTACACCGTAAACCTGTTGTCCGTTATACATCCACTTCTTAGTCAGTAGACCCAAGAGAATTTTATTATCTTTAATAACCAAAATAGCTACACTAACTTTTGGATATTTTTTCATATTAGGCTGGGTTTACATATTCTGTTAGAACTTATTTTATTAATTTTTAAGTATATATTTCAACAAAATATACTGTCACTAGTTCAAATATTTTTCAATTTTATCAATAATCTTCTTTGCATTATCAAACACATTATTAACATCTTTTTTTTGATAAAAATCATCCGTCTCTTTTAAGGCAGCTAGATGTATTCTGTTTCTTATCTTTCTTATTTTCTCTGCACAATCATATTCTTCTTTATCAAAAACTTTTGCTCTAAAGGCAGCTTTATTTAGTGTAATAAATTGAGTACTATCTTCAAAAGATTCACATTGTTTACGTTTTATGACGCCACAAACTTTTTCAACTCCTGATATTTTATAGAGATCTTTGCATGTGATTTCTTTCCATTCAATATCCATAATATCTTTTTCTTCGATCTTATTTAGAAATATAGCAGTTTTTAAACAGTAATATATGCAACTTTCTACTATTGCGGCAGTATGAACAATAATATCCTTAAATATAGAGTATGAAATGGGACCTGGTAATTTTACTTTATCTTCCTCTAGGATAATCAAAAAGAGAATGTACCTAAAAGAAATAGTAATGTTTGTTCCTAAAAGATCATCTTTGATAAATTTAAATCTAGCCTCAATGGTCTTTTGGGAAGGAATTTGCGGATTTAAAGAAGATAAAATCTTACTACCCATTTTTGAGTAATTTACTTAATGAATCATACCCTTTTTCTTTAAGATATTTGCCTAATTTCTTATCTGATCTCACACCAAAATCTTTACCATATTTTTTTTCAATAGTACCCATTTTCGTATCAGTTCTTTTACTTCTAAAGCTGGGATTCTTCATACATTTATTATATACTACTTTTCATTTTTTTTGTTTTAGTCATCGCTTGATCAATTAATATATCAACAAAAAAGGATAAAAACATAAATCCTAAAATCCTCCACCCTCCAGGTGGGGATGACTATTAGGGTCTATTTCTCACCCAACTAACAAGAAATATTGTACCGTATAGTTGCTAAGTCATACGATAAATATATGCATCTTCGATGAAGTAGTTATTAATCGTATTTTTAGAAAATCTGATACCAGAAATAGCAGTTCTTCCGGTACTTATAGCTTTTTTTAGCATAACTACTAAATTGTTATTGGGACTTACTACAGATATGTCCTTAAGGGAAATAATATTATTTCCAAGATAACTCTGGATGTCCTGGTAAACCTTTAAAGGTCCTTCTTCGTCAACTCTGGAGGAAGATATGACATATTTCCAACTATCAGAATTTTGATCATAGAACCACATAGCTGCATTAACAGGAAATTTTTTTGAATCTAAGTTTTTCAATAACGTTTTACCCTCCGTTATGTATTTATCTACCAATATTTTTGTATCCATTGCAATACTCCTTTCCTTGAATCAGTGATTGATAGGATCATGTCTTCTGCTTTTTTTCGTTGGTGCTGTTCATAACGAGCATTTTCTGACCAATCCTTAGCAACACCCCAATAGGTATCGAATGTCTTATCTGCTTTTATCTGGTTATTAAGTTTTATTTCTAGCCCTGCTCCTTTTATCAGTTTTTCCAACTCATGTGTGTAGATGTTGTCAAGTGATTTTCTGTCTAAAGGGAAATCGCCTTTCCTCGTTTTTCTAGCTATGCATGCTTTAAGTGCACACTCGATTACATATCCACTAATATAATACGCTCCCGAATAATGACCCTTTTTTAGAAGAATTTGTGCTTCTTTTAATCGTATCGTTGATAGTTTTTTAAAGAGTAATCTATTCATAGAATTAAAAAAATAGATTCAAATACATTTTAACATATCCGTGAAAGAGTGAGACTTTCCGAAGTGTTCACGTTGTTGATGTGATGGTCAAACTTAGGTATACCCAATCAAATCCTCTACCCTCCAGGTGGAAATGATAATCTTTTCTTCCATATTATTTTCACCCTTGCTCTGAGTGAGCTGTATTACCTTTCTATGTAATCGTCATTTTTCATCGAAGGATCAAGATCAACATAAAAATTTCTTTCCCAGGCATGATGTTTCAATTTTTCCATAAGTTGACCTGTTAATTTACGACCATCCGAAACGGATGCATTATCATCGACATATTTTACTTTTCTTGTTCCGGGGATAACTGTGGAAATTTCATCAAAAGAAAGTATCCAACGAAGAGCTAATTCCGGTAAAGTTTTTGCCTCGTTTCCTAAAAGTTTTTCAAGTTTTTTAATTCTTGGGATAAGTAACTTTAATCGTTCCTCACTAAAATATTTTGATCTCATATCGTCGTTAAACTTGCTTTCTAGTGTAAGTTTTCCGGTTAAACCTCCTTCGTCTCGTGGTACTCGAGCAATTAAACCGACGTTATGCTTTTTGGCAAATGGCAGAAGTTTTTCTGTAGGTTTTTGGTGAAAAATATTAAAAATAAATTGTATAGTACCAATTAAGCCTGTTTCTAAAGTTTTGAAACAGTTACTTGGTTGGTAATCGTTAATAGAAATTCCCCAGTATTTTACTTTCCCCTTTTTTGTAATACTCTGTATTTCTGATTTCCAGTCATCCTCTTCCACAAACTGATCTTGCCAGACGTGGAATTGCATGAGATCAAGCGAGTCAATCTTTAAACTCTTTAGAGAACTATCAACCATTTTTTCAATATAACCTTTTGGAAATACTTCTGAAATCGGCACACCTCTCCATGCTGGCCATTTGCGGTTTTTACCGGGAATCTTGGAGGCGATAATTATCTTTTCTCTGTTACCCGACTCTTTAATAAACTTACCGATCAATTCTTCTGAACAATGTTTTCCTTGTTCATCACCTGGTTCATCAACTCTACCATAAACCCAAGCCGTATCTATAAAATTGCCTCTTAGCTCAACGAAACGATACAATGCTCTCATGCTTTCATTTTCATCCGGCGCATCCCAACCCCATGGTTTGCCCGCAAGTTGCCATGTACCCATACCAACTTCCGAAACTCGTAATCCTGTTTTACCAAGTGTTCTGTATTTCATATTTTTATCTTAGTATATTCAAATCCTCCAAAACCCTCCACCCTCCAGCCAAAACCCTCCAAAAACCCTCCACCCAAACCCTCCACCCTCCAGGTGGAAATGAGTCCACACCTGCTTTTTATTTTTTTCAGAATCTTGGCTGCCCAGCTTGGATTCGAACCAAGATACCATCCTCCAGAGGGACGTGTCCTACCGTTAGACGACCGGGCAATAATAATGAAATATCCTAACGATTGTATCATTTTTCTGCTAAAATCGGGATAACTCTTATGTCCAGGCTCGTTACTCTCAAAAAAGAACTCAACTCTTTAGGCAGTTCCCAAAAAGCAAAAGCGTCGGCATGGTTTTTTAAAACCGGAAAAGGTGAATACGGAGAAGGAGACAAATTTATAGGGGTAACCTTACCGGAACAAAGAGGTATAGCCAAAAAATATTTCGATCTTCCGCTTAAGGATATTGAAAGACTATTAAATAGTCCTATTCACGAACACAGATCAGTTGCTCTTATTATCTTGGTCAACCAATACCAAAAATCCGATAAAAAGAAACAAAAAGAAATTTTTAACTTCTATCTTTCACATACAAAAAGAATTAATAACTGGGATTTAGTCGATTGTTCAGCCGGATATATCGTAGGGGGATATTTAATTGATAAGCAGGTTACCATTCTCTCTAAATTAACAGAGTCTAAAAATATATGGGAAAGGCGTATTTCGATACTTGCAACTTTTAAATTTATATACAACGGCAGATACAAAGAGACATTTCTTATCGCAGAAAAACTTTTGGCTGATAAACATGACTTGATCCATAAAGCTGTCGGATGGATGCTTCGTGAGACGGGAAAAAGATGCGGTGAGGACATTGAAGAGGAATTTCTAAAAAAGCATTATAAGAAAATGCCAAGGACTTCCCTGAGGTATGCTATCGAAAGGTTTTCAAAAGAAAAGAAATTTCAGTATCTTAAAGGTTTAGTTTAAAATCACTAAGCGGGTGACCCGGAATCCAGTTGCAGGGCAATGCAGGAAAGAATGAAGAAAAAAAATTTAATCCTATGGTTGATTTTACTTTTCGCGTTTATTTTTTACTCCTCGTCTCTTTCCTTCTTTTTCATATCAGATGACTTTTTTCATATAAGTTTTAATCGCCTGGCTGAAATTTTTAAAATCAGTCCTTCGTATAACCACTACATTCCTGTTTTTTTAAGTTCCCTTTTTATTATAAAAAAACTTTTTGGAACTAATCCTTTTGTCTTTCATTTGTATGTAGTTTTACTGCATATTTTAAATATTTTTCTGGTATATGTTTTTACAAAAGAATTTTTAAAAAGTTCACGAAAAGCACTCATTGTTTCTCTTCTTTTTTCTTTTTTCTACTCCCACTATGAAGCAGTTTACTGGATCACGGGAACGACAAATTCTCTTATGACTTTGTTTTATTTATTATCCCTTATTTCGTTTCAAATGTTTACTAAAACAAGAAAAAATATTTGCTTGGTTTTTACAGGAGTACTAATACCCCTCGCATTTCTCTCCCATGAGCATGCAATCACATTAATTCCAATAATTATCTGTTATGGAATTTACAGAAAAGTTAGAGTTAAGAATTACAAAATTCTCCTCCTGCCTATATTTCTGTTTTGTTTTATCTCAATTTTAAAAATTGAAAATACTCATTTAGAGGTGGTAAAAATAGCAACTTTTTCTCAATTCTACCAATCCGTTATTAGATCAAATATATATCTGTTAATTCCTATTCCATTTATAGTAGATAACATTCCGAAAGGAATACCCCTGCTTGCTTTCTTAATTTTAATGATTATTATCTTTATATTAATAAAAAAAGAAACAAAACTTTTGTTCTGCTTAATTTGGCTGGAAATTCACATATTGCTTTTTTCATCAACCAGCCTTCCTCAGCCGAGATATTTTTATTTGGCATCCATACCGGCACTCTGTTTAATTATATCTTTCCTCTCTTACTTTAAGAAAAACGTGCAGTTTGTGCCTTATATGTTTCTACTTATCGGTTTTATTATTTTCCTATCAAATAGAAGCAGGGAATGGAAAGAGACAAGTATGATTATGCGCCAAACAATAACTTCTTTAAATACTATGTACTCAAGATTTTCTAAAGATAAAAAAGTATATTTTGTAAATCTTCCCGATTCTCTTAATGGACCTCCATGGAACGCGTATCTGTTTAGAAATGGAGTTGAAAGATTAATTGAATATGCATCTGGAATACTCCCTAATAATATTTATTATCTGAAGACAGTGAAAAATAATATATTACTTAGAAATGATCCATACATTAATACTAAAGAATTATATAGAATAAATAATTCAGCAGTTATGTTGTATAAAGAAGGAAAATTGTATTTTAGTGAGAGAAAAATAAAAGAAGAAAAATAAGTGCCAGAATAATTCTGTAGATTCCAAAGATTTTTAATGAATGATTTTTTATATATTCGATAAAATATTTAATAGCAATTAATGCAGTAACAAATGCACCGATAAACCCGATAAGAAGAAGCATCCATTCGTTTGTTGAGTATGAAAATCCGACCTTTAACATGTCTAAAAGTGTTGCACCCAAAATAGTCGGAATTGCAAGAAGAAATGAAAACTCTACGGCGTGAACCTTGTCAAATCCGGCCATCTGTCCGCCGATAATAGTTGCCGCCGAACGGGACACTCCGGGAATAATTGAGAATACCTGATACAGCCCAATTCCCATAGCTTCTTTGGCATTCATCTTTTCAATTGATTTGTCATGTTTTTCTTTGGGCAAAAGTTTCTCAAAACTGACAAGAATAACTCCTCCGATAAAAAGTGCTGCAACCGTGATCCAAATATTTCCGATTAATAATCCCTTGATGAATTTATACAGTACAAAGCCTGCCACTCCGGCCGGAACAAAGGAAATAATAATTGGCCGGATAAGTTTTTTATTATCAAGAATTTTTTTAGCATATAAAATAATTACTGAAAATATCGATCCGAGTTGAATAAAAATTTCAAAACTTTTTACAAAATCAGTTTGGGCAACTCCTAAAATTTTGGAAGCGAGAATCAAATGACCTGTCGAGGATATGGGAAGAAATTCCGTAACTCCTTCAACCATTGATAAAATAATAGCCTGGAGAATGTTCATTTCTTATTGTCATTCATAACTTCATGTGCGATCAAACATAGACTCCCGCCTTCCCATAAAAACTCTAACGAGTTTTCAGGGTAAACGCGGGAATGACATCTCCTACTTTTTCTTTTTCTTCTCTTCTTTTTTAGTCTCTTTCTCTTTTTCCTCTTCGGGCACATCTCCGAGCTGTTCATCAGTTGCGGTAAGAATTGAGAACAATATAAACCCAGCAAATACCGGCATTATAAGAGTAAATCGGGTTACTTCATCTTTTACTTTAACCAAAATTCCAAGCGTTAAAATAACGGCAATAACCGCCGCCCAAACCATGGGCTTGTTTTCTTTGTATATTTTATTTAAGAGTTTCATAAATAGGATATTAATTATTAATAGTACCATTATGCTATGGTAAGGTAGTATAATTGTCAAGGTTATGAAGTCGGGCTACGTCGCAATCACCGGAAAACCAAATGTAGGGAAGTCTACACTTCTTAATAATATTTTGGGACAAAAAGTATCTATCACCTCTCCCAAGCCGCAGACTACTAGGCAGTCCATCGAAGCCGTGTATGAAGATAAGAGAGGTCAGATAATTTTTGTCGATACTCCGGGAATTTTTAAAAAAGTTGAAGATCCGGTTTCTGCAAAAATAAACCTCGTTGCTCCAAAAGCTTTGGGTAGGGAAATCGCCGTTGCTGTCTATGTAATTGATCCATCCCGGGAACGGGATGAGGAAGACAATAAAGTTTTGGGGATGGTGCGTAAAATGAAAATTCCGAAAATTCTCGCTATAAATAAAATGGATATTAAGCATCCTTCTTTTCTTCCCCACTATAAATTCATGGAAGAAGAATTTGATAAAGTTGTCACCATATCGGGAATGTATAAATTAAACACCAACTATCTTATAGATGCCATTTTCGAATTACTTCCGGAAGGGGAGCCCATCGTTAAACCGGGACCGCGTGCTACTCCTCTTTTAAATTTGGACAGCAAGCTTTTTATAGGAGAGCTTATACGGGAAAAAGCATATATATTCCTAAGAAAAGAACTTCCCTATACATTGGGAACGGTTGTTGATGAAGTTACGGAAAGAGACCAAAATTTGACGTATGTAAAAGCCCGGATTCTGACAACTACTGATAAATATAAAAAAATGATTATTGGGAGTCACGGAAGAATGATAAAAGAAATCGGAATGGCGGCACGGAAAGAACTGGAAACTGCAACCGGAAAAAAATTCTTCATAGATCTGACTGTTGAAGAAAACCCTCACTGGATAGAGACATTACTATAAGAATTTATTTTAATGGTTTTTTTACTAAATATTCTTTTACTTTATTAAATGCTTTTCCGCGATGACTTATTTGGTTTTTTTCTTCCATACTTGCCTCTGCAAAGGTTTTCTTCAGGTCAAATGAATAAAAGATGGGATCGTATCCAAATCCGTTTCCTCCATCGGGCTTTGTGGTAATTTTCCCTTCACTTATTCCTTCAAACGTTTTTATTTCTTTGGTTAAGGGATTGTATAAAGCAACAACTTCACAGTACCGGGCAGATCTTTTACCTTCGGGAATATTTTTCATTTCTTTAAGGATCTGGCTGGTCCGATCAGAGTCACTCCCTTCACTATATCGGGCAGAGTATATTCCGGGTTTCCCACCTAAAGCATCTATTTCAAGCCCTGAGTCCTCCGCAAGAGTTAACAGACCGGTTTTTTCTCCCCAATACTGTGCTTTTAATCGTGCATTTTCCTCAAATGTTTTTCCCGTTTCTTCCGCTTGACCGTGCTTATTAATATCCTTAGGTGAAACAACTCCCAGAGATAAATCCTTAATTAATTCTTTAATTTCCTGAAGTTTATGAGCGTTTGTGGTTGCAATAAGAAGTTTTTGCATGAATTATTGGGGTAATTAGACTAATTTTAATCTTTCTGTACTCTCTTCTTTCCCCAAAATTTCCATCGATTCATTTAAGGGTGGACTTACTTTTCGTCCGGTAACTGCTATTCTTACCGCCATAAAATAATCCGATGATTTTTTGCCGGTCTCGTTGACAACTTGTTGCATTGCTTCCCCAATAGATACAGCATCCCATTTTTTAACCGATTTTAATTTTTCCGAAGTTTTAGCAAAAATATCTTTCCACGCTTTAATATCAATTTCATAAGCAGTCGGTTTTTCAAAAAAGAAAGAACTAAGAGGTAAATAATCGGAAAACTTTTTTATTCTCTCTTTAACCAGAGGAATTGTTTTTCCAATAATTTCTTCCGGATAGTTATGATCTAAATAATTTGAAATTTGATCTTTGAGCTTTGGATTTTCCGTTTTACGGATATATTCCCCGTTTACCCACTCCAGTTTTTTCAAATCAAAAGAAGGGCCTACTGCTTTAAGATGTGCGATATCAAACTTTTTTATCATTTCCTCTATCGTGTATATCTCGATATCACCCGGATAAGACCATCCCATCTGTGCAAGATAATTTAAAATTGCTTCGGGCAAAAATCCCTGATCTTTATACCAACTAGCCCACACGGGATTTTTTCTTTTGGAAAGTTTTGAGTGATCCGGATTTCTGATAAGGGGCACATGACAAAATACAGGCAATTCCCAACCCAGATAGTGATAAAGAAGAATATGTTTTGGGGTGGACGAAATCCAGTCTTCGGCACGAATTACATGAGATATTCCCATAAGATAATCATCAACGACAACTGCTAAATGATAGGTGGGATATCCATCTGATTTTAAAAGCACCTGATCATCAATAAGTTTATTTTCAAATGTGACTTTCCCCCGTATTACATCTTCAAACTGAGTAGTTCCGCTATCTGGTACATTTAATCGAATTACATACTTTTCGTTCAATGATCTTTTTTTTGCTTCTTTAGAATTGATATTTTTGCAAAAGCCATCGTATAAAGTAGGTTCTTTTCTTGCGATTTGTCCTTTTCTCATTTCCTCAAGCCGTGCACTTGTGCAAAAACAATAATAAGCTTTTCCTTTTCCAACAAGTTCCTCGGCATATTTTTTATAAAAATTGAGTCTTTCTGATTGACGATATGGTCCATATTTACCTTCTGTATCGGGTCCTTCATCATAATCAAGATCAAACCATTTTAAGGAATTTAAAATCCGTGCTTCTGACCCCTGTACATACCGGGTCCGGTCGGTATCTTCAATCCGTACGATAAATATGCCGTTATTTTTTTTAGCATAAACGTAGTTAAGTAGAGCTGTGTATACATTTCCTATATGAAGATCTTCTCCTGTTGGAGAAGGTGCGATGCGCACTCGGACTGGTTTTATCATGCGCTTATTATACACAACTTGCTACTTGATTCGTAATACGCAATACTTAATAAGCAGCACCTTTATGTCTTCACTGACCCAAATCTCAATAAATGCCCGTAAAGCACTCGTCTTCGGTATTATCCTTTTTGTTGCATACCTTATATTAAATGCAATTTTCAACGCAGTTCTGAGATCTCTTCAGAAACCTCCACCTCCCTTTATACTCCTTCCTCAAAATGAATACGGACAGCTTCCCTCACCCAAGTTTACTACCGCTGAAAATACGGCAGGTATTAATCTCACCTTGGAAAATATAGAAGGACATCCTCCCGAATCAACAACCGCGGCAAAAGTATACAAATTTCCCGAAAGACTTTATACCAGCCTTTCTCTGGACCGGGCACGTGCATTCGGAAGAAATTTAGGATTCAGAGATGAACCCGTTGCTCAGTCCAAAACGTTATATTTATTCACCGATCCTAATAATCCCTTACGTACTTTACAAATAGATGTGGTGACTTTTAATTTCCAAATAAAATACAACTATGCTCAAAGTCCTGATCTTTTTAAAAATTTGCCAAATACAGGAAAAGATCAACTGGTGAAGGATGCCAGAAATTTTATCACACCGTTATTTGATTCGACTTTATTAGGAAATATAAAGAGCGATTATCTTAAAGTAGATGCAACCGGCACACAGCTTGTACCTGCCACTGATCGTTTTGATCCCATTCAGGGAGTGAAAATGAATTTTTTCAGACCTAATTTGGACGGATTAAAAATAGTGACATCCCAATTTTTTGAAAGCCAGGTAAATCTGACTCACATACCTACCCCTGACATCAATACCAGCTTTCTTAATATTTCTTATACCTTTTGGCCTATTGCGTACGACTCATACAGTTTATACGGTATACGCACAGCTCTTCAGGCATGGCAGGATTTAAAAGACGGATACGGAGCAGTAATATCTATGGGAAATAATACTCCCGAGAAAGTCGTCATCAGAGATATATATATGGCTTACTATGATTCTGAGGAAGAACAACCATACTTGCAGCCGGTATATGTATTTGAGGGAGATAATGATTTTGTAGCGTATGTACCCGCGGTTTCTCCGGAACAATTGAATTAATATCTTTCCACTGAAAATTATCAAATATCCAATTCATCAGATGTTGCGTCTCTGTAAACCTGTCGGCACTTTTTAAAATGACAATCAGAACTCTATGATCATTTCTTTTTACTTCTGAGACCAGGATTTCTCCTCCTTCCTCGGTAAATCCGGTTTTAACTCCTGACACGCCGGGAATCCTTCCCAATAGCTCATTTACGTTTTTTAAATCATGAAAATATTGGTAATTTACATCTGAAACCGTTATCTCTTTGGTACCGACCATTTTGGTAAATACCGGATTTCTAAGACCCACTAAGGCCATTTGTGCAAGTTCTGATGCCGTTGTATACTGGTTGGTATTATCAAACCCGACGGGGTTTTGAAAATGGGTATTACTAAGCCCCATCTCCTTGGCAACCCGGTTCATCTCGGAAACAAAATTTTCAACTCCTCCCGGATAGTTATCTGCCAGAGTGTAAGCAGCATCGTTTGCTGAGTCAACAAGTGTCGCGTATAGAACGTTTTCGGCAGTCATCCTCTCACTGTTTACGAGTCCCATGGTTTTTCCCTCAGTAATTACCGTTTTAACCGTCAAAACATCATCCAGTTTGTAATGGTTGAGAGATACAAGAGCGGTCATAATTTTAGATGTTGAAGCAGGAGCAAGCCGTTCATTTTTATTTTTTGAATACAAAACGACTCCGGATGTAATATCTTTAACCAGAACTGCAGCAGCAGAAAGTAGAGGAGGAGGATTTTTTGTCTGATTTATAGGAATAGCAGGAGGAGCTGGCAAGACTGATTTTTCAGGAAGAGCATATCCGATGAGTTCAGGAGGGGTATAAAAATAGACATTTTGAGAAGGAAAAAGAGATATTAGAATGAGGAAAAGAACAAATATAATAATTCTTTGTTTGTGCTTTTTGAGATTTTTTAATTTAGAGCTGATCTTTTTCATTCATTTATATGGAGCCGGTTCCCGGTTCTCTCGCGCAGCAAATTGTTATCTATTTTTAATCACTTTAATCCCCAACTCTTTTAGCTGTTCACTAGAAAGCTGATTGGGAGCATCCATGACGGACGTTCTTCCTCCTGATGTCTGAGGAAAAGCAACTACTTCACGCAAATATTGCTCATTAGCCAGCATCATAATTAATCTTTCAACTCCAAAAGCGCATCCGCCGTGAGGAGGCGCCCCATAGGAAAATGCCTCCAGCATGTGTCCGAATTTTTCCCATATTTCTTTTTTTTCGTATCCCAGTATTCCAAAAACTGCTTCCAGAATCTCAGGACGGTGAGCTCTAGTGCTTCCTCCTCCTACTTCAAACCCATTACAGACTAAATCATATTGAGTTGTAAGAATACCTTCAATATTTCGCTTATTTAATAAGTCCTTAATAAATTCATCTTTGGGTTTTGAAAACGGATTATGGGTAAATGTCCATTTTCCTTCTTTGTCTTTTTCAAAAAATGGAAAATCTACAACCCATGCAAATGCTTTTACTCCGTTTTTCTTCTCTTCTTCATTTCTTAAATCGAATTTGTCGCTTGCAAATTTTTCCATTGCTTCTTTATAGGTAAGTACTGGAAATGGTTTTTGTTTTATTTTAACGTCAAAACTTTCAAAAACCTGCGTAATCATTTCCTCCAAAATTTCCATCACATCTTCCCTTTCTATAAAACTCATTTCCAAATCAATTTGGGTATGTTCAAATCCCCGGTCAGCGCGCAAATCTTCATCGCGCAGACACCGTGCAATTTGGAAATATCTCTCAAATCCGGCTACCATCAGAAGCTGTTTATATTGCTGGGGTGATTGAGGAAGTGCGTAGAAATTTCCCTGCTGAAGTCGGGAAGGTACGACAAAATCCCGCGAGCCTTCAGGAGTTGACTTAGTCAAAAGAGGAGTTTCAATTTCACAAAAATCTTTTGAAAAAAGAAATTCGCGGACCTTTTGTACAAACTGAGAACGAAGTCTGATGTTTTTAGTAAGTCTGTCTCTTCGAAGATCCAGATATCGATATTTTAATCTCGACTCTTCGTTAACATCGTATCCATCGCCGTCAATTGGAATCGGTAATTCTTTTGCTTTTGATACAATCTCAAGGGATTTTATCTCCACTTCGACTTTCCCGGTTGCTATTTTAGGATTTACCATTTTAACAGGTCTCTCTTTAACCAAACCGGCAATTTTCACAACATCCTCAGTTGTTATATTTTCTTTAAGGTTGACTCCTACACATTGGATAAACCCGCTCCTGTCGCGAAGATCTATAAACATGACTTTTCCATGATCACGCCGGGTCGCGACCCATCCCATGAGAGTTACTTCTTTTCCAACTTCTCGAACTGAGTCAGCAATTAATATTCGTTTCATAAATACTCTTGTCATCCCCGCAATGGATCCTTCTCCCGTCAGGGCGGGGTCAGGATGACATTTTGTTATATTTCTTTATCGCCATTCCTAAAAGCTCCATTGCTCTTTCAAGTCTTTTCTCTTTAAGAACATAAGCAATCCGTATCTCATCTTTTCCTTTTCCGCCGCTCGCATAAAATCCGGTCGCCGGAGCAACCATAAGTGTCTCATTTTTGTCGCTGAATTCTTTGAGTAAATATTGGGCAAAGCGGTCGCTGTCTCTAATTGGAAGCTTCGGAATGATATAAAAAGCTCCCTGAGGAGGAGTGAATTTTGCACCTGTGATCTTTGAAAGACCTGAAACGATTGTATCTCTTCTGCTTTGATATACTTTTTTAATCTTTTCAGTATAGGATTTCCAATTTTTAAATGCAGGAATCATTGCAAGTTGTTCAATGGTTGCAACCGATAACCGCGATTGTGCAAAACGAAGCATCACCTGCATAACTTCGCTGTTTTTACTTGCAACGCAGCCGATCCTTGCTCCGCAGGCATTAAATCTTTTAGATGTTGAATCGCAAATAATTAACTGGCTATGAATTTCAGAAAAACATATAAAGGGAAGAACTTTTTTATTATCAAAAACAATTTCCTGATACGTTTCGTCAGAAATAATAAATAAATTATGTTCTTTTGCAATTTCAACAATTGTTTCTACTTCCTCATCTGTATAAACAGTCCCGGTAGGATTATTTGGGTTGCATACTACAATCCCTTTTGTTTTTTTGCCGATTGCCCTCTCTATAATTTCTTTTTTCGGCAGGTGAAATCCGTCCTCTACATGCGTCATGACAGGTTTTAAAACAATATCTCCCATACGGGCAATGATGGCATAGCTTGTGTAAAAGGGGTCAAAAACCAAAAGCTCATCACCCGGATCACACACCGTAAAGAAAGCAAAAATAAGCCCTTCAGATCCTCCTGCTGTAACTATAATATCGTGATCTTCAATGGGATACTGCTTTGACCGGTAAAATTCTCCCCAGGCATGAATGGTTTCCGGAAATCCTAATGACGGAGCGTATTCCAAAGTTGTAAGCTTCAGTCTATGAATCTCTTTAAAAACTTCTGGAGGAGTAGGAAGATCCGGTTGCCCGATATTTACATGATAAACTGTCCTTCCCTTCTTTTTTGCTTCCTCAGCAAATGGCACAAGTTTTCGAATAGCTGATGAAGGAGTTTGGCGCCCCCGATTTGAAATGGATATTTTTTTCATAACTTATCCTAAACTTTTTCTAAGCACTCCGGATCTGGTTATAAGATCCGAGACTTTTTTATGGTGCCGATCCTCGTAAATAGTGTCCGTCAATTCTTTATGTTCAAAATGAGACGGTTCTTTCGGTCCTAACTCAATATGAAAAATCTCTTCAATGCCTTCTATATCTTTTCGCAATCCGTTTAAGTTTTTTATGCTTCCTATAGTCTTTTCAAGAGTATTTTGATTGAAAAAATAACCTGCCTGGATGATATCATTTTTAAGTGTGGGGTACAAATGTAAAATTTCAGAAAGTACACCTTTCTTTTTGGCATCTAGTAGTCCCCGCCCGGTTCCTATAATCTCAGGCGGAATCCCTATGGAATAAAGAGAAGCAGTAAAGGGAATTGCCCGGGGTAATGTCACTTTTCCGACTCCTCTGCTGTATCCAAACAATCCTACATGCTGCACCCGTTCGCGCCTTTTTGCTACCTGTTTACTCAGAATATTTATAAGCGGCGCAATTTTTTCAATCGTTTCCCGATATGGTTTTTCAAAAAAGGAAACTGATTCTTTTGCAGTATTTTCAAGTTTCTTAGGAACGGAGACGGCACTTAGATGGGGAAGTTCCCTATTTAATTCGTGAATTGCTTCCTTGACTCTTTTCTCAGCATAATCATATCTAAAAGCACTTTGAATTGTGAGAGTTCTTACCCCCGGATATTTTTGAATGGTTTCTGAAGTAGTTAACGGATTTACCCCTCCCCTAAAAGGAAGAGAGCCGGTCCCCAGCATCGGGAAAAGTTTTACTCCGGTTTCACTCTCCAAAGATGAGAAATTTGATAAAGCGCATCTGACTGCGAGCATTGTTGCAACCAGTCCTGAATTTAATGCCGGATCGCTTCTGGCACAATAGGGTCTTAGGTATTGGGGTTTTTTGCCGAATTTTTTAAGATGGAGTGAAATATATTTTTTTATGATGTTGCTTGATTCAAATATGCGCTCTACTTGCTCAAAAAGAGGAATAATTTCAATATGCTGAATGGAGTCTTCCATTTTCAACAGTTTGTGATCGATTGCGACAAGTTCACGAAATGCTTCCTGAATGTCCATAATCTCAGAAGCGGTCTCAGTAAGAGGGAGGATGGTTTCAAAAATAGGCGGGCTTGAGAATCCCAGACTTTCAGCCAACTGTGAACTGGTTATCATAACCATAAAGGCTCGTGCCAGTCTGAACTGCTTTTCAATCCGGGGATTAGGGATGCGGAATGTCAGAAATTTTTCTTTGCCCAGAGAGTGACTTTTAAAATAATCAAAGTATTTATGCAAAAGCCGGTCAACAACGGCCTCATCCACAAACTTTCCCTCCCAGTCCCAGTTATATTCATCCATCCCGAGATTATTAAAACAATAATAAGCCTCGCGGGGTTCGGTTCCGGTTGATATATAAGCACGGGAATTCCAAAGAGGACGTCCTGCATTGTCCGGATGCTGAGTAGCCATGGTAGAGGGAATTTTGCGCATATAATGAATATGTCATTCTGAGCGGAGCGAAGAATCCCGACCGATTGCATAATCCCAACGGGATCCTTCCCCCCGCGAACGGGGATCAGGATGACAACTCAATTCGAAACTTTAACATCAATGAGCGTCAACTGCAACTTTTTCTCTCCATTCCACTCATTCTCGCAAACCCTATATACAATGTCCAAATGGTTATTTTCGATAAACTCGGATACCCTTTCCCCCATTCCAAAACCCATTGCTTCATAGTAAGTATTATTTTTTGAATCTTTTATTTTTATTTTCAGATGGCTCCCTGTTTTTCCTACAAACCTTTTTTCAACTATTTCCGCATTTTTTGAAAGAAACACCGGCTCCGGATTTGCAACCCCGAAGGGCTTTAACAATTCAACGGTTTTTAACAGTTTAGTATCTAAAGCGGAAAGGGGAAGTTGGGCATCAACCGGTATTTCCTTTTCCATTTTTCTGCCCTTTAATATTTTCTTTGCTTTTTTCTCTAAAACTTCTTGAAGTTTCTCTACATTTTCAAGTTTGACGGTAAATCCTGCTGCCATAGGATGTCCTCCTACATCTACAAACCAACCTATCTCCTCCCTAAAAAATTCAACGATGTTAAATCCCGCAACTGATCTTGCCGAAGCTTTGGCAAATTCCTTTCCTAATGACATTACAACTGAAGGCTTGTTGTATTTTTCCGTAAGTTTTCCTGCAACCAAACCGATTATTCCTTCATTAAATTCTTCATGGCTGATAATTAGTATCGACTCATCTTTTTTAACCATCTCAAATGCAATATCCGTTGATTCGCGGGTCAAGTCCTGACGATTTGTGTTGGTATAGCCCAATATGCGAGCCAGCTCACGGGCACGTTTACCATCTGTTGTGCATAACAGCCTTAGCGCATCCATTGCGTGGGTAATCCTTCCCATGGCGTTAATTCGCGGAGCAATGATGTGTCCTATGTGATAAGTATCTATTTCCTTATCTTTTAATCCTGATTGTTCAATAAGGGCAAGTAAACCCAAACGCTTTGTATTATTTAATCTTTCCAGTCCGAATTTTACAATTGCCCGGTTAGGACCCGTCAGAGGAACCAGATCAGCAACCGTTCCAATAACCGCCAAGTCCAGATAATTTTTTTTCAATTCTTCAAAAGAAATTTCTTTAACAACAGATCTTAGGTAATTTGAAAAAAACCAGGAAATTCCGGATGCGCACAACCCGGTGGTATGAACCAATGCAAAAGGCTTAGGAGGATTTTTAGGTATTAAATGATGATCAAGAATAATTACATCCATTCCTAAGTGTTTGGCATACTCTACTTTTTCTCCTGATGTTATTCCGTGATCAACGGTTATAAGAAGTGCAGGATTAAATTCCTTCTTTATATTTTCAATTCCAAGTTTTGATAAGCCATACCCCTCACGTACCCGGTGAGGAACATACGGCATGACATGCCCCCCTAACTTATAAAGAGTTTCCCAAAGAATGGCACCTCCTGAAACTCCATCCGCGTCATAATCTGTATAGACAACTATCGATTCCCGATTTTTAATTGCTTTTTTAATTCTTACAACCGCAATATCTGCTTCTTTTTTATCAATTCCGGTTGTCTGAAACGTAATGCTTTCTAATGTAGGATGCAGAAAACTTTCTTCATCTTTTTTCCCTATATTCCTATTTTTTAATAAAATCGAAAATAAATTTTGTGAAGTTACTTCTTCTTGCGATAACAGTTTCCACGTTGTCATAGGAGATATAGTACAATAATACAAGATTTTGTCATTATACTATTAATATGTCATATTCACTTCCTCAATCAGTACAAGATTTAATAAAACAATTTCGCCATTCTAGATTTGAAATCTATGCTGTTGGTGGAGCTGTTAGAAATATGCTTCTTGGCAAACTTTCAAACGATTGGGATTTTACAACTAATGCAAAACCCGAAGAGATTCAAAAACTGTTTCCTGACTCGTTCTATGATAATTCTTTTGGCACAGTCGGAATTCCCATTAAGGATAATGATGGAAATACCGAGTCCGTATATGAAGTAACTACGTTTAGATCCGATAGGAATTATTCAGATTCACGTCATCCTGATTCCGTAGCATGGGGAAGCTCTTTGCAAGAGGACCTCTTGAGAAGAGATTTTACAATAAATGCTATAGTATATGATGGAAAGTCTATTATTGATCCGTTAAACGGACAGGAGGATCTGAAAAATAAACTGGTAAAAGCCGTTGGAGATCCCCAAAAAAGATTTCAGGAGGATGCGCTTCGCATGATGCGGGCAGTTCGCATTGCAACGGAATTGGGATTTGCAATTGATGAGAGTACTTTTGATGCAATCAAAAAAAACGCGCCCCTCCTTTCTAAAATTTCAGGGGAAAGAATACGGGATGAACTTATAAAAATACTCTCCTCAGATTATCCCTCTGACGGGATCATGGTTTTAAAAAATTCCACACTTCTCGATAGTATCATCCCCGAGTTTGTAATCTGTTTTGGAGTTGGTCAGATAAGCCCTAAAAGACACCATACCCTGGATGTCGGGACGCATCTTATTGAATCTCTCAGGAATTGTCCCTCAAAAGATCCCATTGTACGGCTTGCAACTCTTCTTCATGACATCGGAAAACCGCAGACGCGCAAAGAAATTGACGGAGTAATTACTTTTTATAATCACGAAATAGTGGGGGCGGGAATTGTCAGAAGAATACTGGATCGTCTCCATTTTTCCAAAAAAGACAGAGAAAAAATTTACCGGTTAGTAAGATTTCATCAGTTTACCGTTGATGAAAGACAGACGGATTCGGCCCTTCGAAGAATTCTAAGAAATGTAGGAGTTGAGAATATGGATAACATGTTAGCTCTTCGAACCGGAGACAGACTAGGCGGAGGAGCACGGGAAACTTCCTGGCGACTTGAACTTTTTAAGAAACGCCTCATTGAAGTTCAGATTATTCCGTTTTCCGTGCAGGATTTAAAAATAAGCGGATATGATGTGATGAAAGAATTAAATATAAAACCCGGCCCTCAAGTCGGAAAAATCCTGAATGAAATTTTTGAAAAAGTGGAAAAAGGAGAGTTGAAAAATGAAAGAGAAGTTTTATTAAAATATATTCAATCCAATCAGCATTTCTAAATCAAAACGGAACGAGTTACAAATACCTTCCGGCTTCAAAGTATTTAAAACGGAACGGATTACAAATACCTTCCGGCTTAAAACTTAGTTCTTTTATTCAATTGTCATCTCGCTGGGAAAACCATCAAGTCGTCTTATAAATCGTTTTACATCCTCCGGATCACCGCTATAAAATTCATAGTATCGGTCATCACTTAATAGGCTTTGGCTTCCATCACCATTTACTCTAAATATTTCTCCGCTTTTTCCGTATCTGCCACACACTTCTATTTTTCCTTTAGACAAGCCTTCTTGTATAGCAATATCAATATGGCTCTCAGTGCCAAATCCCCATTTATCAGCCGTATACAATGTACCACCGGCAAATATATATGGTACAGAAGATCTATCAAGTACTAAACCATTTCTACGATCATAACTTTCTACTGGATGAGACATTATTTTTTCTTCCTCTCTTCCCACAAAACTAATAATGGTGCTGCGTTAAATATGGATGAGTAAGTACCCGATAGTATACCGATTAATAGTGCTACGGCAAACCACCGGATGGACTCTCCTCCGAAAAGAACGAGTGCCAGAATAGTGAGAAGTACAGTCAAAGATGTAGAAAGAGAACGGACGAGTGTCTGATTCATTGAGAAATTCACTATTTCTGAAAAATGTACTTCCGGCATTTTACGAAGATTTTCCCGGACCCGGTCAAAAACAACGATGGTATCATGTACGGAAAATCCCATGACAGTCAGAAGTGCTGTTATAAAAAGACTATCAACTTCAACTTTTAAGAAATGTCCGAGTATTGAAAATAGACCGACAACAACCAAAACATCATGGATAAGGGCAACTACTGCGCATACTCCGAATGCAATCGGGGAATACGGTTTGGGAATTTTGCGAAACGACCAGGCAATATACAAAATGATAAACAGAGAAGCAACGAGTACTGCCTTAACGGCATTGAGTGTCGTTTCCTGACCTACACTCGGTCCAACTGTCTCGTATTTTTTCTGAATAACGGTACCCCCTATTTCTTTTTCAGCTGAGGATAGAATCTCCCGACTTTTATTTACGTCAATCGGTTTCATTCTCAGTAAATACGAATCATCACCTGCCTCTGCAACGGATGCTACCTCTACTCCGCTTTTTACAATCACATCTTTCAGTTTTTCTTTTGAGAATCCAGGAGACGGATTTTTTATCTGATACTCAAGAAGAGTTCCTCCGGTAAAATCAATGGAAGGACTAAGACCCCACAAGATAAGCGAAATAGTACCCGGAATAATAATAAGACCGGAGATAATAAAATAGAGGGTTTTTTTCCCGATGATATTCATGATTTGCTTTTGTCATTCCCGCGAAGGCGGGAATCCAATCATTTAGATAAAAATACTAATAATAAAACTTATTTATTAAGGAGTGGATCCCGGGTCAAGCCCGGGATGACACCATATTTAATCCTTATAAATCATTCCTAAAAACGTTCTGGTAATTACAACCGCGCTAAAAAGTGAAACTAAAATACCGATTGCCAAAGTGATTGCAAAGCCTCTTATGGTTCCGCTCCCAAAGTAATACAAAATACCGCATGTCAGAAGTGAGGATACATTTGAATCCCGAATAGACGGATATGCCCGGTCAAAACCCAATCTAAGCGCGGATACAAAACTGTGTCCCCATCCCCTCTCTTCTTTCATTCTCTCAAATATTAAAATATTGGCATCAACCGCCATTCCAACTGATAGAATAAACCCGGCAATTCCTGCAAGAGTCAGAGTGACCGGAATAATTTTAAATATAGCAAGAGTTAGAAATGTATAGATAACCAGTGCACAAACGGCGACTATTCCTAAAATTCCGTACTGGACGATCATAAAAACAGCAATAATAGTAAGCCCAATTCCGCCCGCTAGTAAACTTTTATCAATGGATGACTGTCCCAGAGTTGCTCCGATGTTTCTTTCTTCAATAGGCTTAAGAGGAACGGGAAGCGCGCCTGCGTTTAGGGCAATTGAGAGTTTTTTTGCTTCATCTACTCCAAAACTTCCGTTAATAACCGCTTTTCCTCCGTCGATTCTCTCGCTTACGTTCGGAGCTGAAAGAAGCTCGTTATCCAAAAATATCGCCAGTGTCTTTCCTATGTTTCGAGAAGTAATGTCTGAAAATAGCTTTGATCCGGCTTCATCAAACTCCAAAGATACCTGCGGAACTCCTGTTTTCGGATCAAAGGTAACTTCAGATTTTTTCAGCTGTTTGCCTGTCAGTTTTGTCTCTTTAGGCCAGACTTCCAACAGACCTGACGGTGTTGCTACTTTGGCGCTTTCAGATGCTTCCTCCCGAAAAGTCAGTTGGGCAGTTTTGCCGATAAGATCAACCGCCTGGTGTACATCAGTCACCCCCGGAATTTCTGCAATAATCCGGTATGAGTTTCCCACTTTTGACTGCTGAATAACCGGCTCGGTAAGACCATACAGATTTACCCGTCTTTCAACAACCGTTTTAGCAGCATCAAAAGCACTTTTCCTGTCACTTTCGGCAACCCCGGTCATATCAGCCTCTAAAACCAGATGGGTTCCTCCGGAGAGGTCCAAACCAAATTTAGGAGGAAATGACTTTACGATATTAATTGGCCCTAAATGAATATTAAATTCAAGAGGATGAAGAGTACGGTTAATGTTAATTGGTCCGGCGTGAATATTCAAAGGAACACTGGGGATGTTAATAAGAACCGCGTAAAGGGTAATGATAAAAATGATACCGATAAGAAATTTATTTTGTCTCATCTTACCAATTCCTCTTCATCCCCTATTACCATAATCCGGGAACCTTTTAAAATTTCAAGAACAAAAGGATCCCGTCTATTTTTTCGAAACTCAAACTCTTCTTCACTCATTACCGTGTAATTAATCTCTTTTTCCCGCCTTACCTCCTCAGCTCTTACGATTTGATTTATTTCCGGTAATACTACCTTACCAACCAACAAGAGGTCAACCTCGTTTGCGTTTTTCTTTAAATTACGGGCAAATTTTCCTGCTATCATGGCAAACTTTACTTTGCCCAGCTTGGGCTTATTTTTGATAATTTCTCCGCCCATTCCTGTTGTTTTTACGATAAGTTCTAAAAGATCGTAATAAATGGAATAGTCCTTTCGAAGTGAATAAAAAAGCCGATTTGCCCGGTGCTCCTTACTCATGATCCCCTTTTTCTCAAGATGGGAAAGTTCTCTGCGGACCGCATTTATTTCCTCACTCGTCCGTCTTACAATCTCCCGGACATGATAGATAGTCTCAGGATTTGAGAAAAATAATTCGAGGATTTTGACCCTCACCCGCGAGACAATTAGATCATGTAGCATAATTACTCCTATACGGGCAGGCCTTTAAATAATTAAAATTTCATTGGTATGTCACTTGGCTTTCATTTGGAATAAGTTCAATCCAGATAAGGCCCCGGTTAAATTCGATCTCTTTTCCATCCGGCCCAAAATACTGGGTCCGTCCAATCCTGCTTTTTTTAGACCACGTCCCCATAATTTGTTTGCCGTCCTTAAAAATAAGTGCCTTGCCGCCTCCTATAGTCCCGTACAGCAAATGTCCGTGTTCATCCACCGGCCCGGTCAATTTAGTAAGCTGAACAACTACATTTTTAACCCTGAGTTGCTCCTTTGTTGTCAGATCAAGATGAGCCGCTCCTCCCGTCTTTCTCTTGTAACTATTTGAAGCTTTGTCATAATCCCACTCCGCGTCATATTTTTCATACCCCTGGCTAAACTGGACTTTAACCGTATTTACGGCACTTTGATCCGTTGGCGAACCGTCTATAAATTTCCATGGGGTAAAGTTTTTATCCCATGCAATTCCCCGGTCATCTACATTGGTCCACTCTCTTTTTTCGGCTATCTTATATAGATTTTCAGAGAAACATACCATGGTATGCTCTGTAGCCACCGGATGGTCTAATCTATCAGGATTTCTGTAGCAGTCAGGATACCCGATGCCGAACTGATCCATATCTTTTATGCGATAGTTCTGGATTTGACACAGTGCTTTTGCACGCGGGTCAACGGTATCATCCGGACATCTCCCGGCTCCTCCTACATGGTTATATAAAGCGTCATACTCTGAAACATAGTCCACATAATAGGTACGGGCTGACCGCACAGGAGCAAATTCAATATTTTCAAAGGGTGTATTGCAATAAAAAACACCCATAAGTCTTGTGATCCATCCTTCAGCCAGTGCTTCGTAAATAATGTCAGCTCGGGAAATTCCCGACTGAGGTCTAGCCTCTTCCGTATTTTCAATCATGACGGCAAGAGGACGCCTAGTTGCCCATACCTCTTCTTCCTTTTTGGTATATTTCATACCGTTTAAGGGACATTCTTCGGTTTTGGGCAAAGATGGATCGACTTTGTATTTGGGTGTCGGAGAGACAGAAGTTTTAGGAGATTTTCCGTCCAGGCCCGATATATCTGCAAGCCCCTCTGAATTTACCCTGCTAAATCCCATAAAAGATACTCCGGTCACAACCAGATATAATCCTAAGCCACCAATAAGATAGGACAGCTTTTTATTCATAAACAATTCTCTCCTTTTTAAAACTAATAACTGACAACTAATAACCAACAACCGACTTTACTTCATCATGGCCAAAAGCGTATTTGACCACCCTTCTTTTAAGATGCTGGCATGTTTGACTGCTTCTTTTTCTTCAGAAGATAACTCATGATCCACACTTTTTCCATCCATTACCCTTTTTATATACCACCTGGTATTGCCTCTATTATGAAGAGAGGTAATGACCAGTCCGCTGTTGTATCCATCCAGAAGTGCAATGATAAAACTCTGTTCTCCTCCTGTATTTGCAAAAGGATTAAACCGGACTAAGCCCATTTTCTGAATATGATATTTCGTATCTTTTTTGAGAGTGTCTACTTCTTTTTCAAAATAGTCCTGCCGGGTTGAATGTTCATTTACGTGCCCTAAAATCTCAGTTAAAATTTCCTGCAGATTTTTTTTATTATTTCCCCCCGTAAGCGTCCTGTAATGACTCATCATTTTATACAAATTCAGAGTCAGTACTGACATCCATCCCACGATTAACCCGATTAATACAAAAAGAATTACACTTTCCATAAATGAGTACACTATGTATTCGAGATTGTAAATTACTTTACAAGGTTCTGTCAATATGATAGGCTCAAATCTGCTATGCCGCAAAAAACCAGAAAAGAAAAAATCCTCGCAGAAAAAAGGAGACAGAAGCAACTTTTAATTTCTCCTGCCGTGCCTGCTTATTCTTTAGACATAAAACCTGCTCCCAAAACTTCTTCAGAAGCGCAAAGTGTACAAAACACAGAAAAAGTAAATATACTGACAGGACACGCTGACCTCAAGTCTGACCTTTTAAAAATTTCACTTTTTACCGTAGGGGCTGTTGCTTTTCAACTTATTTTATTCTTCTTTGTTATCAAATAACACGACTTACTATGTAAGTCGTCATCCTGAACTTGATTCAGCCTGCCTGCCGGCAGGCAGGGATCCAGAAATTAACTAACTGGATTCCGGGTCAAGCCCGGAATGACAACATATGCCCTTCATTTTCTGTGTCCGGTGTCAGACAAAGCGGGATGATCCTAATGCACAAAAAGTTATAATGAAAAATAAGCGTCCGGCTCTTAAAGGAAAATGCCCGGTCTGCGGGGCAACCTTGTTTCAGTTGGGAGGATAACCAAGATATTGAAGAAAAGAATTCAATAATATATTTAATCCTAATTCAGCTAATATAATTTTTTGAAATGCTTGAAAATAAAATAGCAATAATAACCGGTGCAGCAAGCGGAATTGGCCAAGAAGCAATAAGACGCTTTATTCAAAATCCAAATTATCAAGTATATGCTGTAGATAAAAACCCGCTAGTCTGTCAACTGTACGACAGAAGTTCTTCTGTTAAACCAACTCTGTTAGATGTTAGAGAACGTGATGCAGTATCTCAATTCGTTCAACAAGTGCTGGAAAGAAACAGCAGTGTAGAGGTGCTTGTAAACGGAGCGGGAATTTTGAATGTTGGCAGAGTGGAAACATATTATGATATAGATGGAAAACCAAATTCAAAATATCAAGATCTCTTAGAAACGAATTATACGGCCCCTTTAAGATTAATGAGATTAATCTTACCTGTTATGAGGCAACAAGGTTCAGGGGTTATAGTAAATATTACCTCAACAAAAGAATATGTACAGGATCCCTATCATGTTCCTTATGCTGATTTAAAAGCAAAATTAACAAAAGTCACAAGAAGGATTTCACAGGTAGAAAGAGAAAATGGTATTAGAGTTGTTGCTTTGCAACCGGGAAATACGAAAACAAATATCGATCCGGGACTATGGACTCCGGGAAGTGATGAAGAAGAGTCATATCAAATACAAACATTAAATGACTGGTGGAGAAAAGTCTTTGGAAACAATCCCCGAAATGTCGCAGAAGTAATTTACCAAATTGCAGAAGGAGATATAACAGATGAACGGGTTTTGGTGGGAATGGATGCAAAACTTGCGGCAATTTTGCATGATCATCTACCCTATTGGGATAAAATATTTGCACTAGGTTATAAATCTGCAATGATTCTAACCAGAGTAAGTCTTGCAATTCAAAATAAAAGGAATGAGCAAATTAATAAATAGGGTGAGAATTAAAAGTGATAAAACGATATTCTTGCTTTCTTCTCTAATTTTAATAGTCCCTTCGTAACTAATTCTGTTAAATAGTCGGTTGCGGCACTTTGGCTCACGTGAAGAAAAGTCCGAACCTCTTTATTGGTGACTTTTCCTTTTACTTTGACATAGTCAACAATCTTATTCATGCGAATCATCCTTCGCCGGGCACGTTCCTGGTTTGCATGGTTTAATTTTTCAAAAGCATTTCTCTTGATCCCTTCTTTCACTTGATCTTCAATAGCATGCTTGTCAGATGAACCTATCTGATCGGCCGGATTCGTCTGCGGCAATCGGCCAGGTTCGTCTATAGTATCGGCCACATTGGTAGAAGACTCTACGGGATGATCGGCCGGATTGGTACTCTCCTCCCGGCCACTTTCGCTCACCGGATCGGCCATTTTGGTGGAATCTGGCCGATCGGCATTTGTGGAAGGATCAGAAGGCTGATCGGCCGGAATGGAATCAGATTTTGGGCCGGGTTCAACGGATTGGTTGGGAACAGGAGAAGCAGGAAGAGGTCGAATCTCGACAGGCTTTGAAGGTTCAACTTGAATAGGAGGAGGACTAACGGGAACCGGAGAAGCACTCGACGGAGACTCAACTGGAGAAGACGGAATGGAAGGTTCCTGCGGAAGGTTTTGAACAGGAGGGTTGGGTTGAGTAGGTAGGAACTCAGGAATAGAAACTTTCACGTCTTTAAGTTTATTAAGGATGTCGCCAAAAGACGTGCGTGAATTTCCCAAAGGAGGAACTGTAGCATCATCTGCCATACAAAGTCAGTATAGCATTCCAATCATTATACTGCTTTGATCAGGTAATTCGATAAAAAAAATTTGACAAAAGCCGCAAAAGAAGATATATTTTCTATAGTGTGATTACAAATTCTCTTTCAAACCTTTTAAATCTCCTCCTTCTTGGAGGCATTTAATGGGGTTTGAGAGAGCCAAAGTTTTAGAATAAGTCTCTCGAAAGAGAGATTTTTTTATGCAGCCGTTGCCGATTCTGAGTTTGACGAAGAAGCGGTTTACGGATGCATAATCCGCCGAAGCCTTGGCGAAGGCGGATATTACCTTATGAAACAAAAAATTTACATCTTTGACACCACCCTAAGAGACGGTGAACAAACCCCCGGAGCCAAATTAAATACTGCCCAAAAAGTAATTTTGGCAAAACAACTTGAGAAACTGGGAGTGGATATTATTGAGGCCGGGTTCCCTATCTCATCTCCGGGAGACTTCCAATCGGTTGTTGAGATCGGAAAAGCAGTAAAAGACGTAGTCGTATGCGGACTGACACGGGCTATAAAAGGAGATATCGACCGTGCAGCTGAGGCGCTTAAATATTGTAAACATCCCCGGATTCATACCGGTATCGGAGCATCGGATGTTCACATCGAATTTAAATTTAAAAGTACTAGAGAAAAAATACTTGAACAAGGCATAGAAGCTGTAAAGTACGCTAAAAAATGTGTAGATGATGTTGAATTTTATGCGGAAGATGCAGGACGGGCTGATAATGGATTTTTAGCCAAAATGGTGTATGAAGTTATTAAAGCCGGTGCAACCGTTGTAAATATTCCGGATACTACCGGATATTGTTTTCCTGAGGAATTCGGAGAAAAAATAAAGTATCTTTTTAATCACGTGGAAAACATAGACAAGGCAATTATTTCCGTTCACTGCCATAATGATCTGGGTATGGCAACTGCCAATACGCTATCAGGAGTGGCAAATGGAGCAAGACAAGTAGAGGTTACGATAAACGGCATCGGAGAGAGAGCAGGAAACACATCTCTTGAGGAAGTTGTAATGGCTCTTTATACCAGGAAAGACAAAACGGATTACTTTACCGATATTAAAACTGCTGAGATTTCCCCGGCAAGTAAAATGGTATCAAGCATTATGGGAATTCCCATTCAGCCGAATAAAGCAATAGTGGGAGCCAATGCATTTGCCCATTCCTCAGGAATACATCAGGATGGAGTTTTAAAGAGACGCGAAAACTATGAAATTATTGATCCGAAAACCGTAGGACTGGATGCATCCCAAATTATACTTACGGCACGATCAGGACGTGCTGCACTCCGACATAAGTTGGGAGAACTTGGAATTGAATTAAATCAGGATGAATTAAACGGTTTGTATGAAGATTTTTTAAATCTCGCTGACCGGAAAAAAGAAATTTATGATGAGGATCTCCGTATGTTGGTAGGAGAAAAACAGGAGGGCAAGCCGCAAAAAATAAAATTGGATTTGATACATGCAATTTCAGGGAATCAAAACCTTCCAACCGCTTCGGTCAAACTTACCATCCTGGACAAAGAATACGAGTCAGCAGCAACCGGAGACGGAGGAATTGATGCCGCTTTTAAAGCAATTGATCACTGTGTGAAGAAAAAATACAAGCTTACTGAATTTATGATTACTGCAGTAAGTGTGGGAACAGACGCGCAAGCCCGGGTAAATGTAGCAATTGAGTATAATAAAGAACTTTTTTGGGGCGTGGGTATTGATACGGATACCGTCGTTGCAGCAGCTAAATCTTATATAGATGCGATAAATAAATTTATCTGATTATGCCTAAAACTCTTTTTCAAAAATTATGGGATTCTCATATCGTCAAAAAAATAGATGATGAGACTTTCTTAATCTATATCGATACTCATCTGGTGCATGAGGTTACTTCCCCCCAGGCGTTTAACGGACTGAGAAAGCGCGGAATCAAAGTAAGACGGAGGGATAAAACTTTTGCAACATGCGATCATAATGTCCCGACATCCGATCAGAAAAACATACGGGATGAATTATCCCGCCTCCAAGTTGAAGCGCTTGAAAAAAACTGTAAGGAATTTGAAATCCCCCTGTATGGACTGGATAGTCCCCATCAGGGAATTGTTCATGTAATAGGACCTGAACTTGGAATTACACAGCCGGGTGCAACCATAGTCTGCGGAGATTCCCACACGTCCACTCATGGTGCATTTGGGACTTTGGCATTCGGAATTGGAACAACGGAAGTTGAACAGGTTTTAGCAACTCAGTGTCTGCTCCAATCTCCCTTAAAGACTATGGAAATAAAAATTGATGGAAAATTGGGGAGTGGTGTAACTGCTAAAGATATTATTCTGACCATTATTAGAAATATCGGAACTAAAGGCGGAAGCGGGTATGCAATTGAATACACGGGAGAAGCAATAAGAAATCTTTCAATGGATGGACGCATGACCATATGCAATATGAGTATCGAGGCAGGGGCAAAAGCAGGAATGGTTGCTGCGGATCAAAAGACATTTGACTATATAAAAGGAAAAATGTTTGCACCCTATGGAACAAATTGGGATAAAGCTTTAGATTATTGGAAAAGTCTTCATACAGATAAAGGGGCTGCATATGATAAATTAATTGTAATTAATGGAAATACAATTGAACCGCTGGTAACATATGGAACAGATCCTTCAACAGGAATTAAATTAAGCGAAAAAATTCCAAATTTTTCCGATTTAAAAACTCCTGAGGAAAAAATTACACTTACCAAATCTTTGGAATACATGCAGATTAAACCCGGAACATCTTTAAATAATTTTCCTATAGATTATGTGTTTATTGGAAGCTGTACGAACTCTAGACTATCCGATCTTCGTGAAGTTACAAACTTAATAAAAGGAAAAAAAGTAAAATCAGGAGTTTATGCTTTTGTGGTACCGGGATCCCGGCATGTAAAAAAAATGGCTGAGGAAGAGGGCTTAGACAAAATATTTATAAGTGCCGGATTTGACTGGAGAGGAGCGGGATGCTCAGCCTGTCTGGGGATGAACGAAGATAAAATTCCGGCAGGAAAATACTGTGTTTCGACAAGTAATAGAAATTTTCAAGGCCGCCAGGGCCCGGGAGCCCGCACTTTTTTGGCAAGTCCTCTAACCGCTGCAATTTCAGCAATAGAAGGAAAAATTGTTGATGTGAGAAATTATTTATAAACATACTGTCATTCCCACGTTTACCCTGAAAAGTTCGCTTTTTAGGGAAGGCGGGAATCCATCCTGGATCCCGGATCAAGTCCGGGATGACAAATAATATATATGAAAAAAATTCACAAAATCACTTCTCATACTCTCCCATTAAAACACGAGAACATCGACACAGACCAAATTATCCCTGCTAAATTTCTTAAAACCACAGTGCGGGAAGGAATCGGGGAGTTTTTCTTCCATGCATGGCGGGAGGATAAAGATTCCGTTTTTCATTCTTCTAAGCATAAAGGGGCCAAAATACTTTTGGCAGGAAAAAACTTCGGAATCGGAAGTTCCCGCGAGCATGCTGTGTGGGCAACACTGGATTACGGATTTGATGCCGTTATTTCTTCTTCGTTTGGAGACATTTTTTACAACAACTCGTTAAAAAACGGCCTTATTCCTGTCAAAATCGCACACAGCGAACTTTTGGAACTGTTTGGATTGGTTGAAAAAGACCACACCACCATTATCGAAGTAAATTTGGAGAGTGAGGAAATTCATCTTCCCAAACACGGAAAAAAATATAAATTCCCGATTGATCCTTTCCGGAAACAGCTTTTGTTAAATGGAACAGATGAATTAGGGTATCTTTTGACACTCGATAAAGAAATTTCAGAATTTGAAAATAAACATAAAGGATTTGTGAATAATTAATTATCATCTAAAAAATATTCAGATCCTGAAACAAGTTCAGGATGACATAAGATATGCAAAAAACCATAGCTGTTTTACCGGGTGACGGAATCGGTCCTGAAATAATTGAAGAAAGTATTAACATACTAAATGCCGTTGCAAAAAAATTCAATCATATGTTCGAGTATAAATATGGATTAATCGGCGCTTCCGCAATTGATAAAACAGGTGATCCGTTTCCAAAAGAGACAGAAGAAATTTGCAGAACTTCCGATGCAATTTTATTTGGGGCAATCGGGGATCCGAAATATGATAATGACCCGCGGGCAAAAGTAAGACCGGAACAGGGAATTTTACGTCTTAGAAAGTCTTTGGAACTTTTTGCAAACATTAGACCAGTCAGTATTTACCCGGAACTTTTTGATATTTCTCCTCTGAAAAATGAAAAGCTTAAAAACGTAGATTTTATTATCGTCAGAGAATTGACCGGCGGGATATATTTTGGTGAAAAGAAACGATTCAGTAGCAGTAAAAGTGCATCCGATGTCCTAACTTATTCAAAAGATGAAATAAAGAGAATTGCAAAAAAAGCATTTGATCTTGCTAAAAAAAGAAAGAAAAAAGTGACATCTGTTGACAAAGCAAACGTTTTGGAAACTTCACGGCTTTGGAGAGAGACGGTAAATGAAATATCACAGGATTATTCAGGTGTTGAGTTAAATCATCTATTTGTTGACAATACTTCCATGCAGATTATCAAACGTCCCTCTGAATTTGATGTCATTCTGACGGAAAATATGTTCGGAGATATTCTCTCCGATGAGGCATCGGTGCTAGCCGGTTCAATAGGACTTCTTCCTTCCGCATCCATCGGAGAAAAATACGCGCTTTACGAACCTATCCATGGAGCGTTTAATAAAGCCGCGGGTAAAAATATAGCAAATCCCGTGGGTACCATTTTATCCGCAGCCATGATGTTGCGGTTAAGTTTTAAGATGGAAGAAGAAGCACAAGTAGTTGAAAACGCAGTGAAAGAAACGATTAAGGATGGGAAGAGAACTAAAGATACAGCACCCTCACAAGAAACTTATTTAGGAACAAAAGAATTCGGGGAAATAATTAAGAAAAATTGTCTTTGATTTTCTTTAAATTTTCGTTAGCCAATTTTTATATTTGTTATTTCTCCCTCTCACAATGTCAAAAAAGAGTTTCTGAAGTTTTCCGGTGACGGGTCCAATTTTACCATCACGTATTTTCCTTCCGTCAACTTCTGAAATCCATGCCACCTGCGCGCCGGTTCCTGACAGAAAACACTCATCTGAAATATATACCTCACTCCTATCTACTTCCCGTTCCTCAACCGGAATATGAAGATCACGGGCAAGCTGAATAATGGAACGCCTGGTAATTCCTTCTAAAATATCTGAATAGTTAGATGGGGTGATAAGCACACCATCCCTTACCATAAAGAAATTTGCGGCAGATCCTTCAGTAATGTGGCCTTCTGATGTCATCATTAGAGCGTCATCAAATCCCAAGCTTTCAGCGTCTCCTTTTGCCAACGATGAGTTAATATATGCTCCTGTAACTTTTGCCCGTGCCGGAATCATCACATCTGAAATCCGTATCCAGTTTGAAATCATCAGTTTCAATCCTTTGTGTATCGGCAGGTACTCCCCCAGAGGGATCATGTATATCGCAAAATCAAAGACCGCTTCGTGAAGGTTAGGAGATAATCCTAAATTGGATGCATAAGCAAGGGGCCGGAAATAACAATCTGTATCCGGTGCATTTTTCTTTGCAAGTTCAATGGTAATATCAACCAATTTCTTATGAGAATAAGGAATGGTCTTATTTAAAATATTGAGCGACTTTAAAAACCTTTGATAATGATCCGCAATTCTGAAAATCGCTACTTCTTTTTTGGGATTTTGGATTTTGGATTTTGGATTTTCTTGTACATACCCCCGTATTCCTCCAAATATTCCCGTCCCGTACTGAAGAGCGTTTGTCATAATACTGACCTTTGCTTCACCAATCGGAACTATTTTCCCTTTAAAAAAAACATAGGGAAAAGAGATTTTTGAATTGTTTGTCATAAAGTTAATATGTCATCCCCGACCAGATCGGGGATCCACTCATTAATAAATAAGTTTTATTCTAAGATTTTTTAAGGATTGGATTCCCGCCTGCCCTAAAAAGCGAATTTTCAGGGTAAACGCAGGAATGACAAAATATTAAATATTTGTAATTAACTTAACAGCATTCTCCTCCGCATCCATCACATCCTTCATCCTTCATCCGTTTAATATACGCAATACATTCAATTTCAATCGGCGATCCTTTCGGAAGAACAGCAACCTGTACCGTTGCACGAGCAGGGAACGGCTTCTCAAAATAAGTTTCATAAACTTTATTCATATCAGAGAATTTCGAAAGATCAGTCATATAAACCGTTGTTTTAAGTACCGATTCCATGCCGGAGCCGGCATCTTCTAAAATCGATTTGATATTTTCCAAAACTTGTTTTGTTTGTTTTGAAATATCACCCTTTACTATTTCTTTTGTTTTAGGGTTTATGGGAATCTGTCCTGAAACAAAAACCAGATCTCCTATAACCACCCCTTGGGAATAGGGGCCAATTGCTTGTGGTGCATTGGGTGTAATAATTTCTTGAATCATGTTATTTACCTTTCTTGTTTAACTGATAATAAAGTTCATTATACCCTCTTACATATGCATCCATGGATGCAACTATCATATCAGGAGATGTTCCTTTTGCAACAATTTCCGTACCGTCACTTGATACCAAAACCATAGTCACAACAACAGATGCGTTGCTTCCTGAGGTAGGAATCTCAACAAGAAAGTCTTTCAGACGAAAAGAGATGCCGTCATATTTATTAATAATTGATTTAATTGCAGAAACCGCAGCATCCACGGGCCCGTCTCCGATACCGTTTGCTGTATATATTTTTCCGTTAAGTTTAACCGTCACAAAAACAGACGCTTTTCTGTGTTTAGAATCAGAAAGAGTAAAGTCTTCCAAACTTAGATAATCATTGGGAGACTGATGCTGAAAAATGGTCTCAAGAATTGTCTGCAAATCAGCTTTCCCCAGAGATTTTCCTTTCTCTTTTACAAAATGGTTTACCTGTTTTACAACTTTTTTTATGTCGTCTTGTGATAATTGTATGTCAAATTCATGGTGAATAATTTTCGAAATTTTTTTCTCATCAAAATTTTCATCCAGAAGCTTTTTCTCTTTTTCTGAAGTTTCTGATGTCTTCATGGAAAGCAAATTTTGGGAAAAAATCCGCTCTACTTCTTTAAGATCCGGTTCAATTGTCGGAGGTGCCGCCATAATTTTTAAAGTTGCCGCAGGGTCTTTAAGCCCTATACCGGTTGCCACACACACGACCGTATCATCTTTAGAGATAGTTTTAGTCTTTAGCAGTTTTGCCAAAGCAACAATGGTTGTTGCACTGCTGGGCTCGATATACAAAGCCTGAGTTTGAGCAAGCATTTTTTGTGCGAGAAGTGCCTCTTCATCAGAGGCATCGGTAATGGTTCCGTGTGTGTTAACTAACGATTCAATCACTTTCGGAGCATCAATTGGGAATCCGCATGCGATTGCTCCGCAGATAGTCTGAGGTTTTTGAACCGGCCGGACTTGGTATGAATTTTTATCAGGATAAATGGAATGACAACCGGAAGCTTGTACTCCGACAATTTTAGGCATTTTTTTAATAAGTCCAAGTCTATAGTACTCATATATTCCTTTATAAATTCCTGAAAGATGCGTACCCATGCCGATAGGAACTATAATCCAGTCTACATTTCCGCCAGGTACTTGATCCATGATTTCAAAGCCGGTTGATTTCTGACCTTCCTGTCTAAAAACATAATCTCCTGCAAGATAAAAATTGTATTTTTTGGCAACTTTTTCACACAGCTCGCTTGCTTCATTATAGGTGCTACTTACCTGAATCACCTTTGCACCATAGGAGAGTGTCTGAGCAAGTTTTCCTTTGGGAGTATTTTCAGGAATAAAGACATAGCAGGCAAGTCCCGCTTGTGCGGAAAATGCAGCAACAGATGCAGCCATATTGCCTGTTGAAGCCACACACACAGAAGTAAATCCAAGCTCTTTGGCTTTATTTATCTCGACAAAACTTCCCCGATCCTTAAACGCACCTGTTGGATTAAGTCCCTCATGCTTAATATAGATATGATCGTTTTTAAGTTTTATTCCCAGTTTTTTTGCATGAATAAGGGGAGTTCCGCCTTCTTTAAGAGAAACTAAATTTTTCCTGGATTTAAACGGATAAAAATCCAGGTACTTCATAACCGTGGGCTTTGCATTTTCCAACAGATACGGATTCATTTTATTTTTAAGTTCCTCAAAATTATATTCAATAGTTAAAGCACCTCCGCAGGAAAGACACCGGGAGGTGGTCATTTTTTCATCCGTCTTTTTTTTACATGAGACACACTGCAGATAGTAATTCATATGTTTTCTCTGTCATTCCCGCGTTTACCCTGAAAAATTCGCTTTTTAGGGCAGGCGGGAATCCATCGATGGATCCCGGGTCTCGGAACAATTCTGTCGAATTTTCCGAGTAAACAAGCCCGGGATGACAATTATTATTTTTTTAAATTTTCCGGTCTTAAGCTTCTAACCATTCTTCCTGCTCTCCAAATTTCAAGTTCTGACATCTCTTTTAATTCTTTATTTAATTTTTCTTTGTAATCTTTTGTTGCGTTTGCTTTAAGAACCCGTGCTGTTTCTTTCCCCTCTTTGACACTCTGATATAACTTTTTAAATACCGGCATCACCGCTTTTTTAAACTTCCCCTTCCAATCCAGTGCTCCCCGCTGAGCAGTTGTACTACAATTTGCGTACATCCAATCCATTCCACTCTCTGCAACCATTCGGATAAGACTTTGTGTCAGTTCTTCAACCGTTTCGTTAAATGCTTCACTGGGAGTGTGTCCTTTTTTCCTAAGAGTCTCGTACTGAGCTTCCATAATTCCGGCAAGCGCTCCCATTAAGACTCCCCTCTCTCCGGTCAGATCGCTGTATACTTCATTTTTAAAATTGGTTTCAAATAAAAACCCCGATCCTATTGCAATTCCCATAGCCAATACTCTTTCTCTAGCACGGCCGGTTGCATCCTGAAAAACCGCAAAACTGCTGTTTATTCCGCTTCCGTCTAAAAAGTTAGTCCGAACCGATCTTCCAGCGCCTTTCGGAGCAACTAAAATTACATCAATATCTATGGGTGGAATAATTTTCGTTTGTTCCTTATAGGTAATTCCAAATCCGTGAGAAAAATACAAGGCTTTTCCCTTGGTTAAGTATTTTTTAACATCTGGCCATAACTGCATTTGTCCTGCATCGGATAACAAATATGCGATAATGGTGCCTTTTTCCAGCGCTTCTTCAATTGAAAATAAATTTTTCCCTTTTTTCCATCCGTCTTTTACGGCTTTACCCCAGGAGGGAGATGGATACCTCTGTCCGATAATTACATGAATTCCGTTATCTCTCAAATTCATTGCCTGCGCAGGTCCTTGGACTCCATATCCGATTATCGCAACGGTTTCACCTTTTAAGACTTCCTTTGCCTTTTTTAAAGGAAATTCTTCCCGGGTCATAACGGTTTCTAATTCATCTCCGAATTTTATTTTGGACATAAATTTTTGTAAGTGACCTAGAAGCAGTCTCGAAACCTTTACATCTCTGTCATGCTGAATTCATTTCAGCATCTTCAGAAGATTCCTGAACCGAATTCAGGACAGGCTCTGAAACAAGTTCAGGATGACGGTTTAGAGATGACTTCTAAGTCACTTAAGTAACTTACTTAAATAATGCCGTCCTTCCGGTTCTTACGAACTCCATCACTCCATATTTCTTCATATTTTTATAAAATCCTTGTATCTTTTCTTCGTTTCCGGTTATCTCAAGCATCATATATTCAGGCGTGACTTGAATTACTTTTGCACGGAAGTGATCTGCAATTAAAGAAATTTCTCCCTTGCTTCCGGTTTTTGTAGTTGAAACTTTAATAAGTCCAAGCTCTCTGGCAACAATACTATCTTCTTCCGGTTCGTTTACCTTGATAACTTCGATGATCCGGTATAACTGCTTTGCCATTTTTTCGACCGTTTCCTTATCTCCTTCAACAACGATTGTAAATCGGGACATGTCAGGATCCTCAGTTGCCGATACCGTAAGAGAAGCGATGTTAAATCTTCTTTTTCGGATAAGTCCTGAGATCCGGTATAAAACACCCGGTTTATTTTGAACGGTTACGATTAATGTAGAAAATTTATTTTGCTTCATAGTCTTAATTGTTCATTGTACATTGAACACTATTCATTCAATTCTAATTTCATCCACCGATGCTCCCTGCGGAATCATCGGGAAAATATTCTGCTCTTTTTCAACAACAAACTCAATAAGATAGGGTCCTTTATGCTTTCTCGCCCGTTTAATTGCGCCTTCTATATCTTTTCTTTCCGTCACTTTTTCTGATGGAATTCCGAATCCTTCTGATAATTTCATAAAGTCAGGATTTTTCAAAGATACGGATGAATAATTTTTATCAAAAAATAACTGCTGCCATTGTCTTACCATTCCTAAAAAATTATTATTTAAAAGCATTATTTTTATATCCAGGTTTTCCTGAGCAATCGTTGCCATCTCCTGCATAGTCATTTGGAAAGATCCGTCTCCGACAATTGTCCATACTTCATCATTAGGCTTTGCAACTTTAACACCTATACTGGCGGGAAGTGCAAAACCCATGGTTCCCAACCCCCCGCTTGTGACAAAACTGTCATGTTTTTTATATTCATAATATCTGCAAGCAATCATCTGATGCTGTCCGACATCAGCAACGATACGTGATTTTCCGTGGGTTATATCGGAAAGTTTTTTTACAATTTCACTCATTTTTAAGGGTCCTTTCCTAGGATAGATTTCAGGACGGATCACTTTTTCGTACTCCACTTTGTCATAATCTTTAAACATGTCAAACCATTCTTTTCTTCCTTTAGATTCTTTGATGAGGGGAAGCAAACTTTTCAGTACTTCTTTTACGTCTCCGACAATAGGTACACTGACTTTTACATTCTTACCCAGTTCCGCAGGATCAATATCTACATGAATAATAGTTGCATGGGGCAAATAATCATTTAGTCTTCCAGTTACCCGATCATCAAATCGCATCCCAAGGGCAATAACAACATCGGCTTTATTTACACATTTATTGGGGGCCAAATTCCCATGCATCCCAAGCCAGCCGATATAATTAGGATGGTCTCTTTTGATACAGCTGATTCCGTGAAGTGTGGTTCCAACCGGAATTGCGGCTTTTTCGGATAACTCTAAAAGTTCTTTTTCCGCATGAGAAATAAGTACACCGTGTCCGGCAAAGATATAGGGCTTACTGCTTTGGTTTATAAATTCAGCCGCCCGTTCTATCTGATGCATGTTTCCTTTCACTGTAGGATTATACCCGGGTAAATTAATTTTTTCGGGATAGTTAAATTCTATTTTTTCAAATTGTGCGTCTTTTGTGATATCAATTACAACCGGTCCGGGCCTTCCGGTTCCGGATATATGAAACGCTTCTTTAACTGACACGGCAATTTCAGATGCTTTCATTATCAGATAATTATGCTTAGTAACCATCGCTGTAATTCCTACAACATCCGTTTCCTGAAAAGCATCTCCCCCAATCAGATGTGAATGAACCTGTCCGCTTATGGCAACAACGGGAACTGAATCAAGTATCGCATCAGCAAGACCGGTAACAACATTGGTTGCTCCCGGTCCTGATGTCACCAGACACACGGCAGGTTTTCCGGTAGACCTAGCATATCCTTCAGCCGCATGGATTGCTCCCTGTTCATGACGAACCAAAATATGGCGAAGTTTTGGATAGCGGGTGAGCGCATCATAAACGGGCATAATCGCGCCTCCCGGATATCCGAATATTACTTCAACTCCTTCTTTTAATAGTGATTCACAAAGTATTTCAGCGCCGGTTAGTTTCATACAAGTATCGCCCCTTTTTCAGCACCCGTTACCAACTTTGCATACCTTGCTAACCATCCCTTAGAAACAGACAGTTTAAACGATTTTAAGTTTTTCTTTCTTTTTAAAATTTCTCTCTCTGAAACCAGTAGTGATATTTTCTTTTTTTCTGCATCTATTTCTATTTCATCCCCGTCTTTTACTAAAGAAATCGGACCGCCAACTGCAGCCTCCGGTGCAATATGTCCTACAACATGCCCATGCGTTCCTCCCGAGAATCTTCCGTCTGTTATTAATGCTATATCTTCTCCTAATCCTTTTCCCATTACAGCGGAGGTGACCGATAACATTTCTCTCATTCCGGGGCCGCCTTTGGGTCCTTCGTACCGGATGACAAGGACTGATCCTTTTTTTATTTTATTTTTCATAAGAGCATCCATGGCTTCTTCTTCGCTGTTAAAGACTTGGGAAGGACCCTTAAAATAGGAATATTTAAGTCCGGTAAGTTTAGTAATTGCTCCACGAGGGGCTAAGTTACCGTTAAGAATTGCCATTGGCGGATGAGTATACATTGGGTTATCAAAGGAAGAAATAACATCCTGCCCTTTTTTAAAGTCGGAAACAGCTTTTAAATTTTCTTTTATGGTTTTTCCGGTAACTGTCAAACACTCTCCGTGTAATAAACCCGCTTGTAATAACTGCTTCATAAGTGCTGGTACTCCTCCTACTTTATATAAATCAGCCATCACATACTTCCCCGAAGGTTTAAGATTTCCCAGATAGGGGGTTTTTAATGCAACTCTTTGAAAGTCATCCAGTGTTAACTTGATATCTACTTCATGGGCCATGGCTAATAAATGTAACACTGCATTGGTTGATCCTCCGAGAGCCATCACAACAGTAATTGCATTTTCAAATGCTTTTTTTGTCATAATCATTTTTGGAGTAATCTTTTTTTTAATCAGAGTAACAATCTGCTCGCCGGCTTTTTTACATTCCTCTTTTTTTTCAGGATATACTGCAGGAGTGGATGAAGATTGCGGTAAACTCATACCCAAAGATTCAATTGCTGAGGACATTGTGTTGGCCGTATACATTCCTCCGCATGCACCCGGACCCGGACACGCGTTACACTCTATACATTTAAATTCATCTTTGGAAATTTTTCCCGCATTATATTTTCCTACAGCTTCAAAAATGGATACAATATCTACTTTCTTTCCATGACACTCCCCAGGAAGTATGGTTCCGCCGTAAACAAATATAGATGGAATATTAATTCTACCCATAGCCATGAGGCAACCGGGCTGATTTTTATCGCATCCGCCGATTGCGACAAGCCCATCGTAATTTTGGGCTTTTGCAACAGTCTCAATTGAATCTGCAATAATTTCCCGCGAAGGCAGAGAATATTTCATCCCCCAGTGTCCCATTCCGATTCCGTCAGAGACAGTTATGGTATTAAAAATCTGAGGAGCCCCGCCCCCTATTTTCACGCCTTGTTTAACTTCACGAGCGAGCACATCAATATGGCTGTTGCAGGGCGTAACTTCAGCCCACGTTGACGCAACACCTATCATGGGTTTTTTAAAATCGAGATCTGTAAATCCAACAGCTCTAAGCATGGCACGATTCGGCGCCCTCTCATTCCCTTCCGTTGTCAGATAACTTCTGAATTTAAGATATGACTTCATATAAATTCGAAATCCGAATATCGAAATCCGAAATAAATTCTAATTATTAAAATTCCAAATTTTCAAAATGTTTAGAATTTTCTTCTTTTAGAATTTCGATATTGTTTCGAATTTCGTATTTCATGCTTCGTATTTTCTTACTATATAACGCAAAAACCTCTCACTTGGAGAGGTTAATTCAATATTCTATTTGGAAGCTTTTCAGGTCCTCTCAACCTTTAGCCCCCATAGAGGGACAATAAGGTTAAGGACAATAATTGAAAAGCTGCTATTTATCATAATTGTTAGATTCTATCAAAAGGAAGCTTCAAATGTCAAGAATTTCTCTTTTTTTAGTGAAGGATTCTTTTAAGTTCATCCAGACGCGCAAGAAAATAATTAAGCCCTTCCCCCGGATGTGTTATACAGTAAACTGCTTTTTTACTGCAGTCGAGAACCATCTCAACCGGAACATTCGAGACCATTTCTATTCCGTTTATCACTATACTTACCTGAGTTTTAAAAGGCTTGCTACCTGATATATCTACAAACCACGGAGTTACCCGATATGAGTAGTCAGAAGGATAGTCGACTTTTATATTTTCAATTTCAGGGGACAGATTAACGGAGATACTAGCAACGGGCGTTGTTCTTCCGTATACATTTAAAGGCAAAATAAAAAGCCGGATAGGATTTCTTCCCGCTATTGCTTTTTTATTATTCCAATAAAAAATAGATTTATAAGAATCAACTTCCAGGTTTGCTTTATCCGGTTGAAAAATAGGATTTAGTTCTTCCAAGTTTTGCAGGGAAGTTTGCGGAGTCAGGGTAATTTGGTCAGTATCTTTTAAAAGATTCAAAAGAGGTACAAAAATCTTTTCTATTTTCCATCCGATATTAACTGAATTTTTATTAGATTCAATATGAAAGGACGGGTGATTTTTAAAATAAAAAGAATTACTCTTGGTATTATAAAATAAATCGGATAAATAAGTATTTATGGGAGAGGGAAATTTTGCCGAAATAGTATTACTGATGGTAAAGTTTTCGGGTTTAAAATTAATGGTTTGGTCTTTTGAAAAAGATAAGGAAAGGTTTTGGTCGTCTCCCTCTATTTTAAATTTAGATCTGGGTATGATAATTCCAAAAGGATCGGTATATAAATCTGACACACTGTTTCCTTCTATCTTACTTTTTTTAAGGCCCTGTATCTGCTGATCCGATACCCGGTACATTTGTGATCCATTCCAGACATAAGGGATAATCCAGTATGCAAAATCAAACCGTGAAGGGTCTATATTATAGGGATCGGGCGACTGATTAAATAAGCGTATATCGTCTAACACTAAATCGTTTTCTCTTAACAATATGCGCACTCGGTATGTTTTTCCGAAATACCACAGCACACCCGTTGTCGCACTATTGGTAAACTGATATGAAAAATAGAATGGTTTATTTTGAGAGTTTGTTTTAAGGAAAGAATCGGCGTATTGGCTTGGATTTAATACGGTTATTTTTTTACTATCTGACTGTTTTTTTATTTCACGGATTTGATTTAAATACTCATTTCCGTATTTAGACCAATCATAGGAGTTTTCAAAACCGAGAATAGCAACCTTCTGTTTTGCGCTTTGTTCTTCAAGTTGGCTTAACAGGGAATTAAAATATTCTGTTCCTTTTTTTTGAGGATCTGACAAATAATCATTTGGTTGAGATGTATAGTACGTTTGCTGCGAACCGTAATTTTTGAGTAAATCACTGATAGTCTGCCTTACTATGACTATATTTAATTTATTATTATCAGTACCCGGCATAAGAGGATAATTTACTGACGGATAATATCCGGCATTAAACAGGCCTCCGTCTAACGTATAGGAATCTGTTTCAAACTGCTCTTTTGTGATTTCATGAAGCTTCACTAAATATTTTTTTTCGAGATAATTTAACGACCATCCGTCAATCATCCAGGAAACCGTAAACTTCGGATAATAATTAAATGCAGAATAAAACTCATTCATAATTTTATCAATCATTTTTTTTCTTTCATCCTGTGTGTACCCAATAAGCATAGAATTTTTTGCCTGATACCAATCCGAACCGTCCATTTTTCCACGATAAGCAACTCCACTCTCTGATGCCAGTTGTGGAGTAATCTCCAAGAGAAGTCCTAAATCGTTTTGACTATTTGACCATTTGACCATTTGACCATTTTTCATTGCATCATATCGTAAAGCCCATCCCATCGGAATATTTTTTAGGCTTTCATCGTTACGTATGCCATCAGTTAATTGTGAATTTCCCTTTTGACAGCAGACTTCATCTCCCCGTACTTGATTGATGATAACAACCGGCAGTTCGGAAGCATGAGCAGTTTGCGGAAAAATAAAAAAAATCAACAGAAAGAAAAATAGAGTCCTTAATTTATTAACCATAAGTATCACTACCTTACAACTTATAACTAATAACTTACAATTGATGAATTTTATTCTTTATCCTGATATCGATACTGAAGGGCTTCAGCAACGTGAGTTGGAGTAATTTTCCCACATTCTTCCAAATCTGCAATAGTCTGTGCTACTTTTATGGTTCGGTAATAACTGCGGGCCGATATATGCAGGGTACATACCGCCTGCTGCAGTAACTGTAAACATTCATTAGAAAGGGGAATAAATTCTTTAACCTGTTTGGAATTAAGATCACTGTTGCATACCGCTTTTATGTTGTTATACCTGCTGGTCTGTAAATCACGCGCTTTTTGAACTCTACCTTGAATAGACTGAGAAGATTCTCCCATACTAGCACTTGTCAATTTATCCATTTCAACTGCTGAAAGTTCTATATGCAAATCAATCCTGTCCATAATAGGCCCGGATATCCGCTTTCTATAATTAGCAACTTGTCCGGGTAAACACCTGCATTTTTTAACCGGATCCTGATAATACCCGCAGGGACAGGGGTTGCTGGCAGCAATTAAAACAAACTTAGCCGGATACGTAATAGTTCCTGCAGCCCGTGAAATAGTGACAATTCCATCTTCGATCGGCTGTCTCATAGCCTCCAAAACGCTTCTGGGAAATTCAGGAAATTCATCCATAAAAAGAACACCCCTGTGAGCAAGTGATATTTCACCGGGAAGGGGATGAGTTCCTCCTCCGATTAAACCCATTCTGGATACCGTATGATGAGGAGCACGAAAAGGACGGGTTTTAATAATGGATGCACCCTCCGGAATATTTCCTGTAATGGAATATATTTTTGTCACCTCGAGTGCCTCATCTTCTGTTAAATGAGGTAAAATTCCCGGGAGACACCTGGCAAGCATCGTCTTTCCCGCTCCGGGAACCCCTCTCATGTGAAGGTTATGTCCTCCGGCTGCTGATATCTCAAGCGCACGCTTGGCAGTTTCCTGTCCTTTTACATCTGATAAATCAAATTCTGCCCCTGTATCTTGTGAAATTTCATCAAACGGAATATAGGGGTGAGGATCAATAATTTTATCTCCTAAAAGGTGATGAGACAGGGTAATAAGGGAAGGAACCGGATAGACAGAAATGTTTTTAATAACGGCAGCCTCCAGCGCATTTATGAAAGGCAAAAAAATTCCTTTGTACTTTTTTTGTTTGACTAAAAGTGCAACCGGTAAAATCCCTTGGGTATTCCGAAGACTTCCGTCCAGAGATAATTCCCCCACCGTGATAATATCTTCCACACTTTTAGGAAGCTGTCCTGATGCAATTAAAATACCCAGAGCAATCGGTAAATCAAAAGCAGGACCTTCTTTAGGGATATCAGCCGGAGCTAAATTGACAGTAATCCGGTGAGAAGGAAACTCAGCACCGCTGTTTTTAATCGCCGCTCTTACCCGCTCTTTAGATTCTTCAACTGATTTTGACGGAAGACCGACGATGGTAAAAGAAGGAAGAGTTTTGGTATTAATATCAACTTCGACGGTGATGGGAATGGAATCAAGTCCGACAGTTGCTGCCGAAAGAACCTTAGCGAGCATATAGTATTAGTTGGTTACCGTAAAAGCTGCCGTCTTTACAACTTGCCCGTCAACATATAGTTTCAACAGATAAGATCCTACCGGCTGAAATGCTTTTTGATTTGCAAGGGTAAATGAAAAATGCACATATTTTGAATCCGATTTTGTAACTATGATGGTTCCGTGATCCATGTAGTTTGAGTTTAAATATCTCACATAGGAAATTTTAGACCCCACAATCGGGTTATTTAAAATAACTGTTGCGTATATTGATTCGGTTTTCTTGGTAAATTCAGTTTTCTTCTCAACCGGAATTCCCGGACGGGTTGGATCTTCATCTGTTAAAACAACTTCTTTTATCATCTGAGCACGCACGGCACTGTTATCAACCATCGTATTTTGAGGAGGTGCTGTTGGGATGGTCTTTATTTTTACTATCTGATTTTCAGCGTTTTTTGTTCTGGTTATATAAGTAGCAATTGCGGTACCTGCAATCCCTACGCTTGCTAAAATGGTAAGAATAATTCCGATAATAATAAACGTTTTATACGAATTATTCGTTTTGTTTGCCGGGGGAATATCTATGGGGGGGGTCTGCGCGGTTGCTACCACAGGCTCTGGATTTATCGGGGGCGGTGAAGCAGATATGTTTTCCGGCTGATTTGAGTTTGTATTATCCATAATTAATAAGTTATTTTTTCTGTAGGATTTATTGTGTTTAAACCAGGCTTGATTTCTATAGTGTCTTCCGTATCATTTTGAGTTATTTCTTCTGCGGGCGTAAAATCTTCATTCAAATCGCTCTGATCCATAGATTGGATTACTTCAACAACGTCTACATCGCTTCCTGTTGAAATTTTTCCTTCAACTATCTGGTTTTCTTCAATATTACTTTTAAGAGTTGAGGCTGCTGGGTCATTTGCGGTTTGGTCAATTCCCATTCGGACATCCCGAGCAAAATCGCTTTCAGTAGGGGATATAATAGGGGTTAGGGCTAAGGAGGTATGGACAAATATAAAAGAGACGACGATAAAAAAAACCAAAAAGATAAGTATTTTTATCCGGGCAGCCATAGTTTTACAGTAGTCTGAATAGGAAAATTTGTCAATACAGTTAATTATTGATATTCTAATATGGTATGACAAAATATAAACAATTCTTCATGGAAATGACCGCTGAAAATAAGGAACTTTTTGATTCGTTTAAAATAATTCATGATAATTATGTAATTAATTCTGATGCCTGGATGGAAAAATTTAACGCAGTCGGAAAAGAAGTGGTGGAAGTCATGCGGATTTGGGAACGGAAACTTTGCAGCCATTCAGAGCGGGGACAGTACGGAATATTCTCCTCCAAGCTTTCAGATAAATTTTGGGATGAAATAAGAAAAGTATATCCAAAGATCGATTATGTGGGAGTAACTTAAGGAGATATTTTTAAAACAACTCTTCCCGCTCTCCCGCTTCTGACTAATTGGATTGCCTCGTTAATTTTCTCTAAGGAAAATTCATGAGTAATAATCTTGTCAAGTTTTAATTTTCCCGCCCTATACAAACGTATATATTTTGGAATATCTATATGAGGAAGACTATCTCCCCCTTCAGATCCCTTTAATATTTTCTTAAAATGGAGGGGGAGGGTGTATAGGGAAACATTACTCCTCTTCTTAGGAACACCTACCAATATTACTTTCCCCTGCGGTTGGGTAATGGAATAGC
>Ga0155406_122_pt1 | contig 56573 bp, 53 predicted proteins | sample RifCSPhighO2_02_FD_106374 | JGI IMG/M metagenome (GOLD analysis project Ga0155406, IMG submission 106374) | Candidatus Gottesmanbacteria bacterium RIFCSPHIGHO2_02_FULL_39_11
CAGGAAGAAAATCCCGAAAGCCTTTGAGAGTTTGTGGAATGATCATATTAGATTAAATTACTTAAGTATCTTAAGCAACTTAGGAGACTTAGACAACATCTCAACTTCTTCTTTTTTTAATACTACCAGATCTTCAATCCGGACACCACAAAAACCAGGAATATAAATACCGGGCTCAACCGTTATGACGGAGTTTTGGGGAAGTATCTGCGGATAATTTTCCTTCATCCGGGGAGACTCATGAATCTGTAGACCAACCCCGTGTCCCAGTCCGTGCGGATAGGACTCAAATCCGGCAGATACAATTACCTGTCGGGCTGCATAGTCAATATCCGCCCCATTAACTCCGGCTTTTATAAGAGAGAGAGCTTTTTTTTGAGATGCCAAAACCGTGTCGTATACTTTTTTCATTTTAGCCGATGGGGTTCCCCAAAAAATAACCCGTGTCATATCAGAACAATATCCTGAAATTTTTGCCCCAAAATCAAGAAGAATTAAACTGTTACTGTTTAATTTTTTGTCTCCGGATAAGTGGTGGGGGATAGCAGAGTTTTCGTTAAACGCAACAATCGGGTCAAACGCATTTTCTCCTCCGTTTCTTTTGGTGAAAAACTCAATTTCCAAAGCCAGTTCTTTTTCTGAAATTCCATTTTTAATTTTAGTTTTTACATACTCAAACGTTTTATCCGTCAAATCCGCAGCTTTTGCAATCCATGCAATCTCCCTTATATCTTTTATTTTTCTTAATTCTTCGATAAGTCCGGCAGTTGCCGTTAATTTTTTCTGAAGTTTTTTTTCTAAAGAATTCAATTCTGAAACCGTCAAATTTTCTTCCTCAAATCCGATGGTTTCAATTTTTTCCTTTTGTATTATATCTAACACATGATGATGAATTCTTTTATCCGAGGTAATATTTAAACTGACAAAATCCTTCCCTCCGTTTTTATACAGTTCGTAATAAGTCGGAAATGTCAGAAGGTAAGCATTATAAAGGGTTACAAATAAAAATCCCTCCCGTTCATCGGGGGAGAGCCCGTTAAACCCGGTCAGGTAAATTACATTCGGTTGAGAAGAAACGAAAAGAGAGTCGAGGTGATTTTCTAAGAGTTTTTCTTGAAGGGAGGCAATTCTCGCGTTCATATAAGGATAGAGTATACAGTATTCAGAATACAGTATACAGAATAAAAAATTATAATTTTTATGCTAAATGCTGTATTCTGCATACTGCATTCTGTATACTAAATTCATGGACTTTCCTCTCAATCTTGCCGAATGCGAAAATTTTCTCTCCTGTATTCTTCCCAAAGCCGGGGAAATTGCCAAGAGGTATTTTAAAAATCCCGATCTTCACTTTAAAAATAAATCCGAGCATGAGATTGTTACGGATGCTGACATCGCCATAAACGATTACCTCTGTGCAGGTCTTACTCTTGAATATCCTGATTTCCCCATTTTCTCTGAGGAGAGTAACCGTATGGAAACGGAAAAATATAGGGAAAGTGATGCTTTTTGGGTTATTGACCCGATCGATGGTACAAACAATTTTGCCAGGGGTATGGACCTTTTTGCCATAAGTATAGCCCTCTGCCAAAAAGATAGAACACTACAGGGCTCTGTCTATTCCCCGGTTCGAAATGAGTGGTATCAGGCGCGGGAGGATATAAAAGGCGCATTCAGAAACGGTGAGGAAATACACGCAGGATCTAAAAATACTCTTCAAAATATTAAAGTTGCAGTTGATTTTGGATATAGTCATGATGCCCGCAAAGAAGCTTCCTCATTCATTCAAAAAATGATTAAGCATACCAATTCCATCTATTCTCTCGGATGCGCAACTCTTGCACAGTGCCAGATAGCAGAGGGATCAGCAGATATCTACAGAAGTGTGGGACTTAAGCCCTGGGATCAGGCGGCAGCGGCTTTTATTGCACAAAAAGCAGGTGCTAAAGTGTTAAACGGACAGGGAGGAGAGTGGAATATATTCTCGGAAAGTATTTTGCTCGGAAAAGAGGGAATTATCAAAAAAGTAAAAAAAGAACTGGCGTAATCGCATAACCTCCGTTTTTTTATGGTGTAGGACTCTGATTCAGTTTTTTGCTGGGAGTCGGAGTTAATTTCTTAGAAGGTGTCGGCGTTACTTTAGGTGTAACACTCGGTTTGACAATTTTAGAAGATGTGGGACCTGCTGAGGGGCTGGGTGTGGGAGTCAATTCCTCTTTTTGGTTAAGAAAGGGAAAAACATAGAGTCTTCCTCCGGTCACCTTGTTACTTTCCTTTAGCCGGGCAGTCCCCACTACATGAATGGGGTCTCCGACAGCAAGCTTTGAAAATCCTCCTTTTTCAATTTTCTTCAATGTTCCATAGGTGAAAATTCGGGTTGTTGTTTCGATATCCACTACTTCGTTTGCGTCTTTTGTCTTGACGGTGACTGTATAGTTGTCCCGGTCAATATCAACAATTTTTCCGAAAAATGTGATGCTTGCTTCTTCTATATAAATAATTTTCCCTAAAATTACCGACTTATCTTCATTAAAAATACCAATTACCGAGATATAGCTCCCTTCTTTAATCTTGCTTATTTTTTGCTCAGTGCGTCCGTCTTTTATAAACTGGTACACCACCATATCATCTGAATAGGAGATTTTTTTCTCGCCTGACGGGGTTGTCAAAGTGATTGTTGCATTTTCAATTTTCTTAACGGTTCCGGATGTACCTGTCTTATCTTTTTCCCGAAGCTCTGCAACTTTTGTCGCAATCTTTTCTTTCAGTTTTTCAATTTGTTTTAATTTATTAATGGTTTCACTTTCGCTGACGGTCGGAGTTGCCGATTGAGTAGATGCTTTTGTCGCGGCCGCAACCGGAGAAAGTACGGCTCCGTTTAAAAGTATTACCGATAATAAAAGTATCCCGTATTTTTTCATATTTTTTCAGGTGTATAGAAAAGCATAAAAGTTTTACTCGTTGAACCTCCTTTATCATCATATGCAACAATCGTAAATTTATTAGAGCCTTCTGTCAGGGTTAAATTTTGTTTAAAACTTCCGCTGTCAGAAGAACTGAGAATCGTTATATCGGAATCTGCATCCAGTAAAACCAGTTTGCTGTTTTTTACACTTCCCTCAAGAGTTACGGACTTTTGTGTAAATACGCTATCCGGAGGAGGGTTTTTAATATCAATTGTAATATTGGCTGTGTTATTTTCAGTCCGGGTTACCGCAGGACTTACCTTAGCGCTTATTTGTGTAGTGGGCTGGCGCTTGGTAATGGTTGGAAGAAAGATCACAATAAAAGCAGCGAGCATCCCGAAAACAAGACCAATAAGAATAGCCAGCGCTATATCTTTTTTCATAGTCTACATTATACCATTCCTGATGAAGTTAGGCTAATTTCATCTGACTTTTTAGTATAAACCCTTGTAAAAGGAAAAAAACAATGATAAGCTAAAATCCGTTTATAAATGCATACCGGATGTTATCAGTTACAATACTAACTTATGGATATTTACTATTTAGGACTCTCAAGCTTTAGACTGAAAGGCAAATCCGCCACAGTTCTTTCAGATCCGTATAACTATAAAAGTGCCGGGGTAAAGCTGGGAAGCGGAGAAGTGAATATCATTTCTGTTTCAGGACCCAACGTCAAAAAAGAATTAAAAGGAATTGAAAGCCAAGCTATTGAGCTTCCGGGACCCGGAGAGTATGAAATTCACGCAGTACAGGTAATTGGAATTTTAGGGGGCCGGGATGGTGAGCAGAATACCGTTTTTCATTTTGAGATAGACGGGATTAACATTTTACATGCCGGGTACTTAAACAAAAAACTTGATGAAAAGGAAATTGAAAAACTGGGGGTAGTTGATATCGTTTTAGTTCCGGTAGGAGGAGTAGCGGGGGTCTTATCTTCCTCTGAAATTTCTGACTTTGTTACCAAAGTTGAGCCCTCAATTGTTATTCCCATGCTCTATGCAAATTCTAAATTTGATCCAAAAGAGTATCCGAATCTGGGTGATTTACGTGAATTTCTAAAACAAATGGGCAAGGACTCCGCAGAACCCTTGGTCAAGCTTTCCATAACTAAAGACAAGCTTCCCGAAGAAATGCAGGTAATAGTGTTACAAATAAGTTAAATATGGCATCTCCCCGTATCCCTCCCCATGATGAGCAGGCTGAGTCTTCCATTTTAGGAGCAATCCTTATTGATCGGGAAGCAATTTCAGATATTGTTGATTTTCTTCGTCCCGAGTACTTTTACAAAGACATACACGCATATGTCTACTCTGCGATGCTTTCCCTGTATGAAAAACGAGAGCCGATCGATATCGTCACCGTTACAGCAGAACTTAAAAAAATGGGTAAATACAAAGATGTGGGAGGCGCTGCTTTTCTGACGGAACTTACCAACGCGGTTCCGACTTCTGCCAATACCGAACACTACGGAAAAATAGTATCTGATCATTTCGTAAAACGAAAGCTTATTGAGGTATCCGGAAGTATTACGGATTCGGCATTTGATGAACGAAAAGAAGCAAAAGAAGTATTAGATGATGCAGAATCTGAGGTTCTGGCAATTGCAGAGCACCGCTCGACTCATGATTTCATACCGATTAAGGATGCACTTGCTGAAAGCTTTGAGAGACTGGATGAACTTCACAAACGGGGATCAACCATGCGGGGAGTTCCGACAGGTTTTTCAGATTTGGATTTTAAACTGGCCGGACTTCAGGATGCAAATTTAATTATCCTGGCAGCTCGTCCAGGAACCGGAAAAACTGCGTTTGCCTTAAATATTGCTCAAAATATCTCCGTTCGCCAAAAAACGACCGTCGGCTTCTTTTCTCTTGAAATGAGTAAAGAGGAGTTGGTTGACCGGTTACTGGTTTCCCAGGCAGATGTAGATGCCTGGAGGCTAAAAACGGGGAAGCTAAATGAAGAAGATTTTGCCCGTCTTTCCCAGGCGATGGGGGAGCTTGCCGAGGCGCCTCTTTTTATAGATGACACGCCGGGGCTTAATATTTTTGAAATGCGCACCAAAGCCAGGCGTTTGGTTGCCGCCCAAAAATTAAAGCTTATAATCGTTGATTATCTTCAGCTTGTCGATGCCGGAACCAAACGGTATGAAAGCCGGGTACAGGAAGTATCGGCAATTTCCCAATCCCTGAAAAATTTAGCCCGGGAACTTAAAATTCCGGTCTTGGCCCTTTCTCAGTTATCCAGGGCTGTTGAGGCGAGGGGGAGTAAAGCACCGCAGCTGTCTGATCTTCGGGAGTCAGGAGCAATAGAGCAGGATGCTGATGTCGTCATGTTTCTCTACCGGGAAGATCAGAATGTAGAAAACTGGGATCAGCAGATAATTAAGTTATCCATTGCCAAGCATAGAAATGGCCCGACAGGGGAGATTGATCTGATATTTAAAGGAGATAGAGTACGGTTTTATAATGTGGATAAGAAGCGCGACGCCGAAGGCACTGAGGTGCCGTTCTAGTAAGTTTCACCAGGTTTACCCGCTATTGCCAGAATCCGATCTCCCAAAACTCTCAGGTTTGCAGGAACTTCAGAATCAAGAAAAAACTGATGAGGTATTTCACTTTTCTGAAGTTTTTTTATGCATACCGGTGAAAGCATTCCTATTTGGAAAGAGTGGGATCTAAGAGCAAAAGGGCAGCGGCATAACTCTTTCCTCTTTCAACCGTTTCTTTGACTCTGTGATCGATATCTGTCGGACTTGAAGTCTGTGTTTCGTCAAACATATTTTTCAAAATGAAGTGGGCAAGGAGGGAGTCGAACCCTCATAGCCTTGCGACTATTAGTTTTTGAGACTAACGCGTATGCCATTCCGCCACTTGCCCGATAGCACCACGGCAATTGCCCCATTATATCATTTGGTATACAATCTCTACATCCGCCATTCTATGTTATAAATTAGGCTAGGCGGGACACGTATGAAAATTACTCTCAAACCTACGTCACCTAATAAAATTTCTTCAGATGTTGTAATCGTGTTTTCCTTTCAGGGTGAAGAGGTTAGCGCAATTACAGATAAATCTTTGTTGGAACTTATAAAAAAATCCATGCAAAGGGAACATTTTGAGGGAAAAGAAGGAGAAAAGATTACTATTTCTCCAGGTTCTTTAGCCGGAGCTTATAAAATACTAATAGTAGGTCTGGGAGATTCCAATAAATTCGAAAGCGAGGAAATAAGAAATAGTATGGGTAAGGCTTTGTCTTTTGCGAAAAGTCTTTCTCCCCAAACCGTTTCCATTCTTCCTCCTGAGTCTTGGATGAAGAAAATGGACCTTGAGTACCTTCTCTCTACTTTAACTGAAGCAGTGCACCTGTCATCTTATACATTTAATAAATATAAAAGTGAAGACCCAAAAAAGAAAAAAGATATTGAAGAAATATCTTTTCTTATATCTCCCGGAAAACTTTCCATGGCAGAGAAGGGGATAACTGAGGGGACAATTCATGCACGGGCTACCCAGTTCACACGGGACTTAGTAAATGAGCCTCCCGATCTGACTACACCAGCCTATTTGGCAAAAGTAGCAAAAGATATTGCGGATAAATCAGAAGGGACAATTAAGGCGACTATTTATGATCAGGTGGAAATCGAAAAAATAGGCATGAATGCATTTCTAGGAGTAGCCAAAGGAAGTAGTGAGCCGCCCAAATTTATCCATCTTTCCTATAGACCGAAAAAATCAAAGAAAAAAGTTGTTCTTATCGGAAAAGGAATTACTTTTGATACCGGAGGCCTTTCATTAAAGCCCGCGCAGTCTATGGAAACGATGAAGCTGGATATGGCCGGAGCCGCAGCCGTTTTGGGAGTTTTTAAAGCTTTAAAAGATGTCAGTCCGGACGTAAGTGTGGTTGGGCTTATTGCCGCATGTGAAAATATGCCCTCGGGAAGTGCTATGCGGCCCGGGGATATATTAAAAGCAATGAGTGGAAAGACAATTGAGGTATTAAATACGGATGCGGAAGGCAGATTAACACTTGCTGACGGGCTCTCCTATGCAGTTCTCAAAGAAAAGCCGGATGTAATTATTGATCTGGCAACTCTAACGGGCGCGTGCATAGTTGCGTTGGGGGAGGATATCACGGGGCTTTTCTCAAATAATCCTGCACTTGCCCAGAGTATTGAGAAAGCCTCTCGGGAAACCGGTGAAAAGTTATGGCAATTGCCTCTTCCAAAAATATATAAAGAACTTATTAAAAGTCACATCGCAGATATTAAAAATATCCAAACAGGCAAGTATGGGGGAGCAATTACCGCGGCTCTTTTTCTTGAAGAGTTTGTAGGGAATATTCCTTGGGCGCATTTGGATATTGCGGGTCCCTCCTATGCTGAAAAACCATCTTCCTTAACTCCGATTGGAGGGACGGGATATGGAGTAAGACTTCTCTTGAAATATTTAAAAAATATATGAGTGTTTACCCCGAACCACAATGCCCCGTTTGTAAGAACGTGGGTTCGGGGTTTACGAACGTGGACCTGCTTGCGCAGGCAGGAAATGGGTTCTTGAAAAATATCAAATCAGACAAATATCAAAATCAGAAGCCCCGTTATGAATACTTTTTTCACTGTATTAAAAAATAAAAATTTTCGAAGTCTTTGGCTTGCACAGATCACCTCCCAGATTGCTCTTAACATGCTTATATTTGTTCTGGGGATTCAGGTGTATAGCCATACCCGGTCAAATACAAGCGTATCCCTTATTCTTCTTTCTTTTGGACTTCCCTCTATTTTTTTCGGAATTCCTGCAGGCTCGATTGTCGACTTTTATGATAAGAAAAAAGTTCTTACCTACTGCAATTTATTCCGTGCGGTTCTTTTGTTTTTGTTTTTTTTGTTTTCCGATCAAATCCTCGTTTTATACCTTTTAGCAATTATTACCTCTATTATTACTCAGTTTTTTATTCCTGCTGAAGCCCCTTCGATTCCAAGTCTGGTTAGTCCAAATGAGCTTCTTTCCGCGAATTCACTCTTTACGATCAGTCTTTATTTTTCCACAATTTTCGGATTTATATTGGCCGGTCCTGCAGTTTCACTTCTGGGAACCTCGGGGGTTTATATTTTTATGATGATTTTGATGCTTTTGGCAACTTACTTTGTAACTAAACTTCCTGAAATTACCGTTCCTAAACCAAAGCGTTCCTCACCGATCTCAGCAGTCGTTATTTTGGATTCAATTGTTGTGGGGCTTAAATTTATCAAACACCACAAAAGGGTGGGACAGAGTCTTGTAATCCTTACAGGATCCCAGGCACTTATCTCGGTTCTGGTTGTTCTTGCACCCGGATTTGCAGATAAAATTGTAAAAGTAGCTCTCACGGATGCTTCGTATCTTGTGATGGGTCCTGCGGCGTTGGGCCTGGTACTGGGGGCATACTGGGTAGGAAAATACGGGGAAAAGTATCTGAAAGGTAAAATTATAAGAACCGGAATATTATCCATAGGGACTATTCTTGTCATTCTTTCTTTTTTTGCCAGATTACAAAACCTACTCACTATTCCACCTATTGCTATCTTTTTTATACTCCTTATAGGAGTGGGTTTTTTTACCTCACTTTTAAATGTTCCGGCAAGCACCATTTTACAACAGGAATCCGAATCAGATGTGAGGGGCAGAGTATACGGGATTTTAACCTCTCTAACGGGAGGAGTCTCTGTTCTTCCGGTTGTTCTTTCCGGAATTCTTGCCGATCTTACCTCTGTTACGGAGACGGTCCTCGTGATAGGATTTATTACACTCGCAGGAGGTATATATGAAATGATAAACAGTGGAAAGTCCAAATATCAAATATCAAATGTCAAATAAAATCCAAATGTTTAAAGTAAACTCCGGTCAAATCGGAGTAAACCCGCGTTCTGAGTAGCGGGGCATTGTGGTTCGGGGTAAATTGATTTGAAATTTGTCATTTGGATTTTGAAATTTTTTTTATGCTACCCATTCTTTTTACCATCGGCAGGTTTAATGTATATTCATTTGGTTTTTTTCTTGCGCTTTCATTTCTTCTATCTACATTTATTGTCTGGAAATTCGCAAAAGAAGATCTAAAAGAGACGGAATACTTTGACGCATTTTTGTATACTAATATCGTCGTTCTTGCTTTCGCCCGTATCTTCTATATTATTACTCATTTTAGCGACTTTGATTTTAATCCTCTGCGTCTTATCGTGGTTCGGGAGGCTCCGGGATTATCACTTCTGGGCGGGCTAATAGGAGGCGCTGTTTTTCTTTTTTTCTATGCAAGGAGAAAGAAATATGATTTTTTGCATTTAGCCGATTTATTCAGCTTAGCTTTCTCTTTTGCTCTCATTTTTGCCAAAATCGGAGAGCAATTAGGGGGGGCAGGGTATGGGAGAGAGACCCGCTTTTTTTTGGGAGTCAAAGTGGTAGGGCTTACCGGAATCAGGCACCCCACAGAACTGTATGAAGCGCTTTTATATATTTTGCTTTCCATTATTCTTCTGGTTCTGTATAAAAAATCAGTCCGGAGAAAAATCCCCTCAGGAGTCGTTTCTTACCTCTTTGTGATACTGACTTGTTTTATCTTTTTCGGACTTGAATTTCTGAAGGAAAGAAGCGTATACTGGAGTATCTTAAGTGAGAGACAAATAGGATCTGTTCTTATTTTTCTGCTGATTTCAATTCCGGTTTTAAGAAAAATTATAATTGCTAAATGGTTATCTAAAAAGAAAAAAAACATATGAACTCCTTAAATGCCGACATTACCAAGCAAATGAAAAAAAGGCTTTTAGATGAAAAAGAAAAACTTTTGCAAACTCTTTCGTCTTTAAAAGCCCAGGATCCTTTTGCAAATACCGATAGATTAAATGATAATGCAGCCTCAGATACGGAAGCTAAAGAAGAAACAGATCATGAACGGTATGAGGCCATTATTAGCCAGCAAAGAAAAAGAATGTCAGAAATTGAGCTGGCGCTTAAAAGAATTGAGGATACAACCTATGGAATATGTCTTAATTGCGGCAAGCCAATTGAGCAAAAACGGCTCCTAGTAAACCCTGCAGCTGTGTACTGTTTAACCTGCGAAAAAAATCTTGAAAAATGATTTCTCCATCCGTACTTTTTGAAGATGATAGTTATTTAGTAATAGATAAACCTTCAGGAATTTCAGTCAATCGCTCAATAAATGAAAAAGGGGAAACCATCCAGGATTTTGCCATCTCTTATCTTCATGTCCCTTTAACTCAGAAAAAAGAAGGAGAGGAGGATTCATTTTTAACCCGAAGCGGAATTGTACATAGAATAGATAAAGAAACATCAGGAATACTTCTTATTGCCAAGAATGAAAATTCTTTTAAAGCGTTACAATCCCAATTTCTGGACCGGACGGTTACGAAAAAATATATATGTCTTGTTCACGGTTTGTTGGGTTCTCCGGGCGGAACAATTAATGCACCAGTCGGAAGATTGCCCTGGAACAGGCGAAAATTCGGAGTCCTGCCGGAAGGAAGAGATGCAGTGACGGATTATAAAACACTCTCTACATACAAAGGTACCTATGACAAATATCAAATGTTAGAAATGACTCCGCATACCGGGCGTACTCATCAAATTAGAATCCATCTTAAGCATATAAATCATCCAATTGTCTCAGACCCCTTATATGCGGGAAGAAAAGTATATCGGGATGATCTCACCTTTTGTCCCCGTCTTTTCCTGCATGCAAGCCAAATAACTATAAATCATCCGGTAAGTAATGAGTCATTAACTATTAAATGTTCGTTGCCAGCTGATTTGGAAAAAGTTCTAGAAAATTTTAAAGGTTAATTTAGCAGTTCTTGACAGGTATTCACATTTTACGGTATAACAGCTACATATGGGATCATTTGGAGGATTTTATAAAGGAGAAAAAAGAAAACAAAAAAAATCTCTTCTTGAAAGAAAAGCGCAAAAGCTCTCAAGCTCAACGGGATCTTTTGTACTTCCACAAGTTGAAATCGTAAAAAAAGGCAAACGTGATGAAGAGTAAGCAAGTTCGAAAAAAGAGAACGGCTCGCTTAATTCGATTGATCCTAACGTCTTTTTTTGTTATTCTTTTCATAATTGTAACCGGCATCATTTTATTTTTGTCTTTTTCTCCCTCTTCTTGGGACGGGAAAAGGCGTTTCACTATCATTGTTCAGGATGACTCTCCGACTTCAGAAGATCGCCAAAACCCCATCGGATTATTTTCCATAGAGCCTGCACAGAACCGGGCAGTATACTTTATTTTGCCCGGTAATACTCTCTTAAATGTACCCTACGGATACGGTTCTTATCCGGCACGATCCATATATGCGTTAGGACTTTTAGACAAAAATCACGAAGCCGGAGAAATGGTTGCAAAAGCTGTCCAGTCCACTCTGGGTGTTTTTATAGACGGCTATATTATTAACAAAGGAAAAGCACCCCTCACTCCTCACACTGAAGAAGAGATAGTTTCTTTTAAGAAAAAAACATTTTCACTCTTAACTGCCATTATCCATTTTCCTTCTTTTTTAAGAAATAATTCTTCTGTTTTGGATACTAATCTAAGTCTTCTAGAGCAAAATATGCTTTTTTGGAGAGTGCGGTCTCTTCGGGCGGATCAGATAAAATTCGTAAATTTGGAAGACTCATTTATTATAACTGAGGATAAATTCCCGGATGGACAAGCAGTAAAAACAATTGACCGGGACCTCTTTGAGCTTTTGGTATCCGGACTATTCCAGGACAGTGTAATCCGGAGCGAAAATCTAAGTGTAGAAGTCGTAAACGCAGCAGGAGTTGAAAAACTTGCTTCTTCCATGTCTCTCATTTTTGAACACCTGGGAGCAAATGTCATCAGTATGACAACATCTAAAAATGACCAAACAAAGGCTTGTCTTATGATTTGCGATCGGAAAGAATTATACGGGTTTAAAACGGTCCAATTATTTACACGCCTTTTTAAATGCGATATACAGCAAAAAACTGACCAGGATTTACAAGGAGATGTTAGAATAATCTTAGGAAAGGATTTTATAAAGTAACATGCCTCTGCTTCCTTCAGCTATTATATTATTTCTCATCTCATTCATTTTAGCGGTGCATTCATCCTCAAAGGAACTGACAACTCCTAAAGAATTGGTAAATCTCAAAATTAAAAAGAAAGAAGGGGTAGGAGGAGTTATTTTATTTCTTAAATCAAAAATTGTGCATTACTCAAATTCATCTTCTGAGACTTGACATTTTTTCACTTCTTTAACGGGATCTGCAAATTCAATGGAATTGGGTAAAAACGACGGCTGATTTTTAAATCGTTTCCCCCGTTTATTCTCCCGCAGGAAAACACTCAAGCTTTTTTTATCCGTACTTTTGATAATAACCGTATAGGTATTTCCGGATTGCATAAGCCTAAGCAAACGAAAGGAAAGATCATCCGGCAGTACTCCTAAATATACTTTATTTTCATCCCTTACCTCAACGGAATGTCGCTTTATACACAAGTAGGCGTTGTCTCCGTTTTCAAGCTGTGAAAGAACGGAAATGGGAGCCACATTGATCAGATTTACTGATTTAGTTTTTCCCGGTTCCTCAAGAAAAAGATTGGGAGACATTTTAGTCTGCTTAACCGTACTTTTTTGGACTGTTTTTTTACTTCTTTTAGGAAGTGCGCTCAGTTTATTTAAATTTTTTTGGGCTACAAAGCAGTATTTATCCAAAAGAAGGACCTTTCTATAGAGTTTTTTTGCTTTTTCAATGTTTTGCAGTTGTATATGGGCATAGGCAAGACGCAGCATTCCTTCGATGTTTGACGGGTCCATTTCTATAATGGATTCATTTAAAGACACTGCGTCTTTCCAGTTATGGGATAGTGCTGATTCGATTGCGTTTTTACTTAAATTTGAGGTGGAAATCATGTGAAATACACAAGGAAGTGTAGAATTTAGCTTGAGAAAAGTCAAGAGGAGGAATATAATCTAAAGAGCGAAAAAGCGAAAAAGAGAGCAAGCGAAAAAGCGATTTTAAAATTTTTTCACTCTGTTTATCCTTTTCTCTCTTTCTCCTTTTCTCTTTCAAATTATGTCAGGACATTCTAAATGGTCGAAAGTAAAACATCAAAAAGAAACAACAGATGCTGTCAAAGGTAAGATTTTTACCAAAATGTCATCGGCTATCATGATTGCGGTTAAAGAAGGGGGAGGGGGGGACCCTAACTCCAATTTTCGTCTGCGTCTTGCCATAGAAAAAGCAAAATCTCATAATATGCCCAAAGAAAATATTGAGCGGGCTATAGAGAAAGCGGTAAAAGCAGGAAGCGAAGGAGGGATGGAACAGCATGTATATGAAGCCTTCGCGCCTGGGGGAGTGGGAATTATTATTGAAGCAACAACAGACAATAAACAAAGAACAGTTTCAGAGATTAAAAATACCTTAGAAAGACACGGGGGAGTCCTGGCCTCTTCAGGATCTGTTTCTCATTTGTTTGATTATGTGGGGTTTATTGAAGTAACTAAAACCGGGAAAACATTTGACCAAATAATGGAAATTGCGTTGGATGCGGGGGCAATTGATTTATCCGACCAGGAGAAAGCAGTAGATATTTACACCTCTCATGACCATTTACATAAGATTAAGGAAGAGCTGGTAAAAAAAGGCCTGACGGTTACAGAAAGCGAACTGATATATAAAGCGGTCAGCATTGTGTCCATTGAAAATCCAAACCAAATGAAAAAAACAGAAGAACTGTTACAGATTCTGGAAGAAAGAGATGACGTTGCCGCAGTTTTTGCAAACCTATAACCTACATGCCGAAATTTCTTAAAAAACTGGGCGTTCACAAACTAAGATTTCAATTGTTTCAGTTGGATAAACGTGAACGGTTTGCAATAGTTGTTCTTATTCTTACAGTGGGGATTTTTCTTTCTCAACTAATTCTCTCTGATATTCGTTTTTATCTGGTTATTGTGCTGTGCATAATGTCCTATGGTCTAACCCGTTGGGCGCTGCGGGAGGATATTAAAAAAATAGAATGGATTACTCTTTTTATCCTTCCGGTTTTTTTCACGGGGTTTGTTTCATTTTTCTATTTTCTTCTCCCGGAGAGAATGATCAGCCGGATATTTACCTCTGTAGCATTCGCAGTTGGAATGTATGCTATTCTTTTGGTTGAAAATATATATAACGTTGCTTCTCAAAGAAGTATTCAGCTCCTTCGCGCCGCACACAGCGTAGGCTTTCTTCTCTCTCTTATAGTTTTATACCTCTGTGCAACAGTTATTTATTCTCTTCGCTTGCCATTCTTCGCAAACTTCATTATTTTTTTCTCTATTTCTTTTATTCTGTCACTTCAGTTCTTATGGTCAACACGCCTGGAATCTTTTATTTCTAAAAAAATTATTTTATATGCATTTATAACCGGGGTTGGAGTAGGGGAATTAGCCTTGGTATTGTCAATTTGGCCTATTCAGGCAGCCTCATTTTCTCTTCTTATAAGCTCAGGATTTTACGGTCTTGTGGGGGTATCCCAGCTGTATTTGTTAGAAAGACTCTTTAAACCCAATATCAGGGAATATATCATTGTATTTTTGTTTGTTTTTATTTTGTGTTATTTTACAACGAGCTGGGGATAACTATTTGAAAAAATGAGCTGAGAATCGGTGTGGGGGAGAGAAGTGTTTGCGAAGGTGCTTACACTGTAATCCCGATTAAATCGGGATTACAGTGATATACTATGATATAGTCCTATAGTAAGTATCCTATAGTATTGTGTATATCTTTTCACGTAACACTTTTCACGACAGACACTCAAGTTAGCACTCTCATCTGTCAACTGTGAATTATTCTCCTCTGATAAGTATATTTACTCACTTTACCTAAATAGAGAAGGTACCCGATGTTTGGACACAAAAACACGCTCAAAATTATATAAATATATTGATATGAAGCTCCAAAACTAATTCCAAGCAGTTTTATTCTTACATACCTCTTTTAAGAGAGTAGAGGCCAACTCAAAAGTTATTAATTATATTGATATAAAGCTCTAAACTAATCCTGACAATTATTTTTATAAATTATTACACTCAAAAATATTAAAATATATTGATATGACAATCCAAATATAGCAGTGGAAAATACCCGAAACACTTTTTAGCAGTGCATATAACTGCACTATACACCTATGCACATTAAGAACATAAGAGAGTCATTCATTAATAAGAAAGCGGACTGCTCAAAGTAGGCTACCTCGCAAGAGGAAGGATTCCCCCCGGGAAGATACCGGCTATTTTCACGGTTTTGTGGTACCGCTTCTTTTTATGGTGTCCCGGCCCTGGGGAACACAAGACTATATAGTCGCACAATAACTCTTTTGCGACGTTGTGAGCGTAGATATGGAGAAGTGCTCCTTTTAATTTTAAATTATAAATTACCCATTTTAAATTAAATTAACCTCATTTATATGTTACTATAACGTAAATTAATTCCCTTCTAATCGGGTCTGTCATCCCGGGCCTGACCCGGGATCCATCTTACAATACTCGCCTTTTGAGCTCAAAATGAGGCTAATTTGTCATCCCCGATCTAATCGGGGATCCATAGGTATGGATTCCCGCCTTCCCATAAAAACTCTAACGAGTTTTCAGGGTAAACGCGGGAATGACACATTACCAAGTTAAGTGAGAACTAACCCATCCTAGGGCACTACAGGGGCTTAAAAATGAGGCTAAATAGTTGAGATGTCCTTCCAGGTTTTTAGAAAGAAACTTAATTAATTTTTTTTATGTAGAAGTAGTCTCGAAACTTTTACATCTCTGTCATGCTGAATTCATTTCAGCATCTTCAGAAGATTCCTGAACCGAATTCAGGACAGGCTCTGAAACAAGTTCAGGATGACGGTTTAGAGATGACTTCTAGGTTACTCATGATAGTTTCTTCCCATACAACGGGCATTCTACGTAGTTGACAAGTATTTGTCAAATGTCGCACAATGATGGTATGACTCTTCCTGAATCCGTACAGAAATTTTTTGAATATTTGGAAATCGAAAGAGGAAGCTCACGACTGACAATAAGGAATTATCGTCACTATATGGCCCGTTTTATGGACTTTTTGCAGGTAAATTACCCCAAAGTACTCTCCCCTACGGAAATAACAAATGACATCATTCGTTCTTACCGGTTATATCTTTCCCGTTTCACAGATGAGAGTGAAATGCCTTTAAAAAAAGTTACGCAAAATTATCATCTGATTGCCATACGGGCATATCTGAAATTTTTGCTGAAAACGGATCTGCCGGTATTATCTCCTGAAAAGATTGATTTGGGAAAAGCAGAAAGCAGGTCCCTAAAATTTTTAGACAGATCTCAGGTTGAACGTTTGATGAATATGCCCTCAATATCGGATGTTGCCGGTCTTCGGGATAAAGCCATTATGGAATTACTCTTTAGTACCGGTCTTCGGGTGAGCGAATTGGTACGTCTCAATCGCGACTCGGTAAATTTTGAGACAAAAGAATTTGGAGTGATTGGAAAAGGAGGACGGGTACGCGTCGTTTTTATGTCTGATGCCTCAATTGAATGGTTAACTCGCTATCTCTCTGAAAGAGAGGATGCTTTTAAACCATTATTTACCCGGGTTGGAGGAGCTAAACCCGATCCGACAACTCCGGATGAAAAAATGAGACTGACAACACGCTCAGTCCAGAGAATTGTAGAAAAATATGTAAAAAAAGCCCGACTGCCTATTAAAATTACTCCACATGGGATCCGTCATAGCTTTGCGACGGATCTGTTAAGGAGTGGAGCGGATATTAGAAGCATTCAAGAAATGCTGGGACATAAAAACATTTCTACAACTCAGATATATACCCATGTTACCAATCCGCAACTTAAAGAGATCCACGAGAAATTTCATAGACGTTAGCAGGAGTTACTTACAACCAGCATATGCCGGGATTGCCAGCGTTTTACCAGCTTAAAATGTTTTTTCCGGGATCCGAAGCAATACCGTTTTAAATCATATCCCAGCCAGCGCCTGAGAAAATCATTCCAGTCGTAAGATTTGCGTGTCCCCGAGACACTATCCAGAAGCTGAATTCGATTACGTTTAGCATCAAAAGTGCGAACTACCGCCCAGTGTCCGGACTCAGGATTAGGTTCGCCGCTCTCATCCAGATCATATAAATAACTTACGAGAATTACACAGGGATAACTCATCTTATTTAGGAAACGCTTGATATGGCTTAGAGTTGATTTTTTAAAGGACAGAACTTCCAAATGCAATTTTTCGATGGCGCGGATCATATGGTTCGTAGAGGTTCCATTTGAATTGGTTTGGCAGAGGGAAATAAGCTGCGTTAAGGGTTTATCCTGTCCTAAAATTCGTAATGCAATTTTCAAAGAAACGGGGCCGCATGTCCGATTATTTGGCTGTTTAATAGGAGACACGCTCAATCTGGTCATAGGACTGACATTATAATCCCAGAGGTTTACAGGTGGCAAGGGGGTTATTTTACCGTCTCAACAACGTTTTTGAGTAGACAAGCCACATTCACCGGTCCCACCCCTCCCGGGACTGGAGTGTAATAAGCTACACGGTCTTTAATTTCCCCGATGGTATAGTCAGGAGAAAACGTTAAGGAGGCTGGTGGGGTTTCTTCAGGATGCATTCCAACTCCTATCAAAACGGTTTTTTTTGAAACCATATCATGTCGCACAATATTTTCCTTCCCTACACAACTTATGATAATATCTGATGTTAAACACAACTTTTTAATATTTTCTGTTTTAGAATGAGCAATTATCGGATTAATCCCCATAGCAGTTAACATTTTGGCAATCGGAATTCCCCCCGTCTCTCCCCTACCGATGATTAAAACTTTTTTTTGAGAGAGCCAATTATGAAAGAATTGTTCTTCGTTCTTCGTTTGTCGTTTTTCGATAGACGAATCACGAATAACGGGATTACGATTTTCTTGGTTGTAAACCCATTTTAAAATCTCCAAAATAGCCTCAGAGATGGGGGGCATAAACTTAGACTGAGGGTGAAACCCGTCCACGTCTTTTTCCGGCTTAACCAGAAGATCCAGTTCTTCTTTTCTTATAGGTAAGGGAACCGGACGTTGGATAATAATTCCGTGGACTGTCTTGTCTTCGTTAAGTGACTTAAGTAACCTAAGTAACTTCTCTAAGGAAGATAGATGAAAAACAGTTACCTTGATTCCAATTTCTTCTCCCACTTTTTTCTTCCGGCTTATGTATTTTAGAGAGGAAGGGTCGTTTCCGACAATAACAACAGCAAGATGAGGAGGAATTGGTAAAGCGGAAACTTTTTTCTTTAACTTTTCTTTAATGGAGTTTGCAATTGTATTTCCGGGAATTACCATATCTCATCCAATGCAGGTTGCTGCTGCAATTTTATCTGACTTATCCATTCTCATAAGAATAACGCCGGATGTTGCCCGGGATAATCGGGGCAAACGGGCAAGAGGAAGTTTTACTACCTGACCTTTTTCAGATGTTAAAACTAAATTCTGAGACTCAGGAGAAATTGCCTGTGCGGCGACTACTTTTCCTGTTTTGTCCGTTACCTGCGCCACTTTTACTCCCTGACCGCCCCGATGCTGTTTGGGAAATCCGGAAAAAGGAGTTTTTTTGCCGATTCCCCTTTCCATGACGGTTAAAAAGTCCAGTTTTGCAATGTCTGCGTTTATAATTTCCATCGCAACCACAAAGTCATTCTCATCCATTAAAATTCCCCGCACTCCCATGGTGTCCCGGCCTGTCGAGCGGACTTCAGACTCTGCAAATTTAATCGATTTTCCTTCATAAGTAACCAGAAGCATCTCATCTTCTCCGCTTGAAAGTTTTGCCCAGGTAAGCTGATCCCCGGCATCAAGCTTTATCGCAACCAGTCCGCTTCGTCTTATGTTTTCAAATTCCTTCAGTTTTGTTTTTTTAATGGTTCCCTTTTTGGTGGCCATGGCTATATAGCTGTATTTTTTGCTTTCCTCTCCTTTAAGAGCATAGGTAAGGACGCTCGTTACAACTTCTGTTGAGTCAATATTAATAAGATTTACAATTGCTTGTCCCTTGCTTACCCGGCTTCCTTCAGGAATGTCCCAGACCCTAAGCTGGTACACTTTTCCTTTATTTGTAAAGAAAAGAATATTGTCATGAGTGTTTGCGGATATAAAATGCTCTATGGAATCTTCTTCCTTAGTGGTCATTCCGATAACCCCTTTACCACCTCTTTCCTGTGTTTTAAACGTAGCAATATTCATCCTTTTTACATATCCTGATTTTGTCAGAGTTATTACAGTAGGCTCGTTGGCTATAAGCTGCTCATCGGAGAATTCTCCGACTTTGGACTTGTAAACTTTAGTACGGCGCAGGTCTCCGTATTTTTCTTTAAGCTTTACAAGCTCTTCTTTGACTACTTTTAAAATTTTCTCAGGATGGGCAAGCAGATCAGTCAGGTATTGAATCGTTTCCCGAATCATAGAAAGCTCATCTTCAATTTTCTGCCGTTCAAGTGCTGCCAATCTCTTTAACTGCATGTCCAAAATTGCCTGGGACTGAAGGTCTGAGAGTTTAAACTTTTTTATAAGCTGAGCTTTTGCATCTTCTACATCCGTTGCATTTCTTATAGTCCGTATAACTTCATCGATATGATCAACCGCAATTTTAAGTCCTTCTAAAATATGTTCACGTGCCCGGGCTTCTTTCAGTTCAAATTCACTTCTTTTTTTGATTACTAGATGCCGGTGTTTTACATACTCTTCGAGGATTTGCTTTAAAGTCAAAGTCTGAGGAGTTCCATCAACTAAAGCAACCATATTTACCGGAAAGGAGGTTTGGAGAGATGTATGCTTATACAGATTATTTAAAACTTTTTTGGGGACTGCATCGCGTTTTAATTCTACATATACCCGGATGCCGTGCCGGTCTGACTCATCCCGAAGGTCTGAAATGCCCTCAAGCCTTTTATCTTTGACAAGCTGTGCGATATGAGCAATCATTAAAGCCTTGTTGACCTGATAGGGAAGCTCCGTAATAATAATTGCCGATTTACCGTTTCCTACTTCTTCAATTTCTGCTTTTCCCCGCATGATTATTTTCCCCCGCCCGGTCGCATACGCATTTTTAATTTCTGCGATATCATAAATTGCGCCGGCTGTCGGAAAATCAGGACCTTGAATAAATTCCATCAGTTCCTCAAGCGTGCCTGAAAATTCCATACGATTTTCACTTGTGAATTTGCTTTTTCCAATCATATAACCGACGGCATCGATAACCTCAGAAAGATTATGAGGAGGAATTTTGGTAGCCATACCAACCGCGATACCGTCAGACCCCATCAGAAGTAGATTTGGGAGTTTAGCAGCCAGAAAGACGGGTTCCTTGAGAGTATCGTCAAAATTTGAAAGCCAGGGAACGGTTTCTTTTTCCAAATCAGTCAGCATTTCCTCAGCAATTTTAGCGAGTTTTACCTCCGTGTACCGCATGGCAGCCGGAGGATCCCCGTCAATGGAGCCGAAATTCCCCTGTCCGTGAATAAGAGGGTACCGCATCGAAAATTCCTGAGCGAGTCTGACAAGCGCGTCATATACCGGCATGTCTCCATGGGGGTGATATTTTCCGAGTACTTCTCCGACAACTTTTGCCGATTTAGTGTGTTTGCCCGAGTAGTGGAGACCGAGCTGATACATGGCGTATAGAATGCGCCGGTGAACGGGCTTTAGACCGTCTCTGACATCCGGGAGAGCACGGGAAACGATAACGCTCATCGCGTAGTCAAGATAACTCCTTTTCATTTCATCAACGATTTCGATCCGTTCTAGTTTTCCGATATCTGACATAGTTAAGTTAGGTGACCTAAGTTACTTAGGTTACTTAGGTGACTTATGTTTGTTTTATCTTAAAAATCCTGCCAAAAGAAGAGCCACGATGTTGGCTACTTTAATCATGGGATTGATGGCTGGTCCTGCCGTATCTTTGTAAGGATCCCCGACCGTGTCTCCGGTAACGGCAGCCTGGTGGGCAAAGGATCCCTTTCCACCGAAGTGTCCGCCTTCAATATATTTCTTGGCATTATCCCATGCGGCTCCTCCTGTAGTCATCGAAATTCCGACAAAAAGCCCGGTGACGATAATTCCAACCAGAAATCCTCCCAAAGCAGAAGGTCCCAACAAGAATCCGACAAGTATAGGAGTTGCAATGGGTAAAATTGCAGGAACAATCATCTCATGTAGAGCCGCTTTTGTTACTATGTCTACGCAGCGCCGATAATCCGGCTTCTCTTTTCCGCTCATAATTCCTTTTATTTCCTTAAATTGGCGTCTGACCTCAACGACAACTGCATTGGCAGCTTTTCCTACGGCCTCCATCGCAAAAGATGCAAATAGATACGGAAGTGCGGCCCCAATTAAAAGTCCGACCAATGTATACGGATCTGAAAGGGAAAATGTAAGTTTCTGAGCCTGTAAAGACAGGGAATTTTCAAGCTCTTTTGTATAGCTGGCAAAAAGCACCAAAGCGGCAAGTCCCGCTGATGCAATGGCGTATGCTTTTGTTACTGCTTTTGTCGTGTTACCTACAGCGTCGAGGGCATCCGTCACATTTCGCACTGACTCGGGAAGATTGCTCATTTCAGCAATTCCTCCCGCGTTATCGGTAATGGGCCCAAATGCATCGATTGCGACCACGATTCCGCACAGTGAAAGCATGGCCATGACTGCAATTGCCACTCCGTACAATCCGGCCAATTGGAAGCTTAGGAGTGTAGCTGCTGATATTACCAAAATGGGCGCAAGCGTTGATTTCATGGAAACGGCCAGTCCCGCAATCACATTCGTCCCGTGTCCCGTATTACTGGCGTTGGCAATATGCTGAACGGACGAATAATTTTTTGACGTATAATATTCTGTTATAACAACCATAATGATGGTTACCGCAATTCCTATTAAACTCGCCAGATATAGATTAAAAGTTGAATACAGCCCGTTTTGTTCCATGACTGAAGAAGTCAGAAAATAGAATACGATGCACGATAATAGGGCGCTTGCGATTAGCCCTCTATATAATGCCGGCATAATTTTCTTATCTTTTCCGAGACGCACGAAGAATGTTCCTGCAATGGAGGTGACAATTGCACTTGCGCCAACTAGTAATGGAAAAACCAGAGCATTGGAAAAATTGGGAAGAGTCAGTTGTCCCAAGAGCATAACGGCAACGGCAGTGACGACGTATGTTTCAAAAAGATCGGCGGCCATTCCCGCATCATCCCCTACGTTATCTCCTACTAAATCCGCGATAACTCCGGGATTTCTGGGATCATCTTCCGGTATGCCTTTTTCAATTTTCCCGACCATATCGGTTCCTACATCCGCGCCTTTGGTGTAAATCCCTCCTCCTAAGCGGGCAAAAACAGAGATAAGGGATCCTCCAAATCCTAGGGCAATAAGAGGTTTAAGATCAAGGGGTGTACCTCCTGAAAGGGATTCTACATACCAAAACACTCCCACAACAGACAAAAGGGCAAGGCCTGCAACCATCATTCCGGTCACCGATCCTCCGGAAAAAGCAACCGAGAGAGCTGGAGCAAGTCCTTTTGTAGCAGCTTGAGCGGTTCTTACATTTGCCCGTACCGAAATATTCATTCCTACAAATCCGGCAACTGCCGAGAAAAAGGCACCTACCACAAATCCGATTGCCGAAGGAATTCCCATGGCAAAGGCCAAAATAACAGCAATAGCAATTGCGATTGCGGCAACGGTTTTATATTGCCGGGTCATAAATGCTTCTGCCCCCTCTTTGATGGCATCAGAAATCTGATTCATGGTTTCATTTCCCTTGGGGAGTTTAAGAATTTTTGCACTTTGTAAAATTCCATAGGCAACTCCCAGAAGTGCTGCGATAGCGGAAATAAAAATAAAATTTGTCATAAATTCTCCTTTCACGTAATAATACTATACATCCAGATTTGCTGATTTTGCGTGCGTCTGGATAAATCGTTTTCTCGGCAGAACTTCATCTCCCATAAGCATGGAAAAAACTTCATCCGCCTCGACGGCTTCGGCAACATTAATCTGCTTAAGGATTCTATTTGCAGGATTCATTGTAGTGTCCCAAAGCTGTTCCGGATTCATCTCTCCTAAACCTTTGTATCTTTGAAGACCCGGAATAAATTTTCCACCTTTCGCCTTTGCAAGAAGCGCATCCTTTTCTTCTTCTGAATATACATAATGAGACTCTTTTCCGATTTGAATTTTGTAAAGAGGGGGCTGAGCAACATACAAGTGGGAGTTTTGGACAACATACGGAAGATGCCTGAAGAAAAATGTTAAAAGTAAAGTTCTTATATGCTCTCCGTCGACATCCGCATCCGTCATGATAATGATTCGGTGATACCGGAGTTTTTCTGGGTTAAGGCTTTCCGCAATTCCCATACCAAGAGCTATAACTAAATCTTTAATTTCCGCAAATTCCAGAACTCGGTCCAGCCGGGCACGTTCTGTATTGAGAATTTTTCCCCGAAGAGGCAAGATAGCCTGGAACTTGCGGTCTCTCCCCTGCTTTGCGCTATTATGGACGAATATTCCTGAGGATAAAGCAAAATTATGTGTTTCGGGCACTTCAATATCATAAACATCGATCTTTTGCTGTAGAAGAATAACAGCTTTAACCCTATGATTGTAATAGGTTATTGCCGTGTGAAAATTTTGTTCGCTGTCATTAAAAAATCGGTGACAAATAGTATCATATTTAAGTAAGTTTTTGTCATTTGTTGTTTTTCGGATAAGGTTATATTGATCTTTGTTTATTTTATGGGAGTTTATATAAATCTGGTGTAAGGTATTTAAGGCCTTATTAAGATAGGTTTTATTATAAGTAGCGTACCGTTTAGATCGGAATTCGGGGGTCCACTGCTCTTTTGTTTTTTGTTGGCGCCATTTACGTAATTCATAATTTTCCCATAATTGATTAGCCTGATTGCGAAGCGAAATCTTGATTTCCGGGTGATCATGAAAAAACTGACTAACGCGTTTTGACTGAGCAAGTCTGTTATGTTGACTACTCCAGTATCGCTTTTGATTGTAGTTTAAAAGTTGATTATTTTTTTTGCGATATTCTGAATTGGTATTATAGAATTCCAAAAATTTTTGCAGCATATATTTTTTATATTCCTGGTTTTGCCATTGTTTTCTGGCATTTTGGCGCAACTGTTGCCGTATTATTGGAGAAGACATAATCAATTTAATCTTTTCTTTATAGCGATCTGTTTGGTGAGCTTGTGCTGCTTTGATTTTACTATCTGGCCGATGAAGAGTTTTTTCGATGTGACTTTTGTGAAGATTGAGATGTTCTTCTTTGGTCAACCTGGTTAAATTATCCGGGTTATTATTATGCTTATTAAAATCGATGTGATGGCGATACGCTCCCTTATTCAGAGTATAGTTACCTGAATCTAAATTATATTTATCCGCAATCATATGGGTAAATATCCAACGATGCTGGCCAGGATCAAACACCATCTCATAGTCTTTGATCGTAATACGTCTACCTATTCTTGATAACTGTTTTCTTAGAGGCATTAAAGAGTCATCAGGAGTTAAGTTACTGGCCTGTTTATAGCTACCGTCGCGGAGCATGAATAGATGATCGGGTGTACAAATAATTTCTTCATCATTATCAAGTATGACTTTAATAATTTGAGTATTTTTTTTGGTAATACGAGGATTCTTAATCAGTGCAATACTAATTAGCCCACATGAATTAATTGAATAGCAATAGTTTCGTTTGCCGGCTTTATCCTCTGCGATTAATTCTTTAAAGCTTAGGTTTCTACCATCGGTTAAAGCTACTTTTGTATCACCGGAAAAGCAACCGCCTGCACTGTCGCCTTCTACTATATACAATTCTGATTGTTTTGGATCCCGGCTTTGACAGTCCGCGAGTTTTCCGGGAAGAGATGAGCCTTCAAGCGCTCCTTTTCTGATAATGGCATCTTTAGCAGCTTTGGCAGCAAGACGTGCTTTGGCGGCTAGGAATACTTTTTCCAGGATACGCCGGGCATCTGACGGGTGCTCTTCAAAAAACACATCCAGTGCTTCGTTGACGGTGGTTTGCACAAACGGTTGGATTTCGGCGTTTCCCAGTTTTGTTTTTGTCTGTCCTTCAAACTGAAGATTGGTGGCGGGCATTTTTATAAATACTACCGCGGTAAGCCCCTCCCGGGTATCTTCTCCGATGATTGCGTCATCTCCCTCTTTAATAGCGCCGATTTTTTTACCGTAGTCATTAATTGCGCGGGTAAGGGCCATTCTAAATCCCGTCAGATGACTTCCTCCCTCTATGGTGTTGATGACGTTTACAAAACTTTCCACACTTTCTGAAAATCCGTCGTTGTATTGAAGTGCCGCCTGAAGCTGTACATCCCCTTCCTGTTTTTGGATAAATATGGGCGGATGCAACGGACTGCGGGTGCGGTTAACCGAAGCAACCAAAGATGTGATTCCCCCCTCAAAATAATAGTGGTCTTCCTCATTTGACCTCTCGTCAAACAGATGGAAAAAAAGTTTGGACACCAAATACGCTCTTTCTTTTATCTGCCTCTTTATCGTGTCATAGGTTGCCGCGATCCCCTCTTTAAATATTTCCTCGTCAAGTAGAAAGTTTGAGATCGTTCCGTTTTTTGACGTGTATTTAAAATGAGACGGAAGATTTTTTGTCAGATCCAGAAGGTTTTTTTTATACGGGGCAACTGGGGACATGACTGCCCCCCTTTCATATTTTTGGGAGAAACTTTTCCCGTCCCGGGTTACAATTACTTCCATCCACTTAGAAAGTGCGTTTACAACCGACGCTCCGACTCCATGAAGACCTCCGGAGACTTTATACGCATCTCCTGAAAATTTTCCTCCCGCATGAAGTTTGGTCATGACAATCTCAAGAGCTGATGTTTTATATTTAGGAACTATGTCAACCGGAATTCCTCTTCCGTCATCTGCAACAGTTACCGAGTTATCTTTATGGAGTATTATCCAGATATTTTGGGAAAATCCGGCAAGCGCCTCATCAACTGAATTATCGATTATCTCGGTAACGCAGTGGTGAACTCCGGTAAGAGAGGTTGATCCGATATACATTGCAGGGCGTTTTCGAACCGGCTCCAGCCCCTCAAGTACTACAATTTGTTCTCCTGAATACGTTTGCTTTGTCATAGAATTGTTACAGAATACCAGATATTGGGTAAAAATCAAAGCCTCAGCAGTCCCAAAAAGAGAATATCCAAAACTCCTTTTGAAGAAACGTTGGCATCCAGATAACTGCGCGCTGACTCAATTTTTGAAATTATTTCGCAAACCTGGCCGGATGTAAGAGTAGAGGGCGGTTGGAGGACAGATTGTTTAAGCAGCAAAATCTGACGGTTTAAAAAATGGATTGCATCATTTTTATTTTTATTAAATTGCCCGGCAATTTGAAGACGTTTTCCTGGAGATGACTTTAAAATGGTGAGAAGGAGATCAAGACTCTCCTTACTTTCCAATTCATTTATCGGAACAAACTCTGTTTTAATAAGCTCGCATCGGGAATAAACGGTAGACAGAATTTTTTTACCGTTTTGGGCAACCAGGAGGATAAGGGTGTCCTGTGGAGGTTCTTCCAGAAGTTTTAAAAAAGCATTTTGAGCTTCATCTGTTGCGGTTTCGAATTTATGGACAATTACCAGTCGGTATCCGGCTGCATTCATGTTAATAAGCTGTGATCTTATTTTTCTTACCAAATCAATCCCTACAGACGTTTCCGGTAAAAACTCAAACCGATTAAACGGCGTAATTGTGTATTTAGATTGAATACTATCTATTTCTTTTGTTATCTGTTTGCTGTTATCTGATATTAGTAAGTAGGAGCTGATCATAGTCTTCGTTGACAATTATAGCCAAGAATAGTGATAATGACTATAGGAAACACTGCCCATGGATATTGATGCTCGGATACTTAACTATTTTGTAGAAAATAATCTAATCTCTGGAGAAATTGCGGACCAAATTCGCATAAGCTCAATTAATAGCTCCGTGCCGGTTATAGATACCCTTCTTTCTAAACGAATTGTTTCAGAGGATGATATTCTGAAGGCAAAATCCTCTATTTACCATATCCGCTCCGTGGCGCTTGAAGGAAGGGGAATTTCACCGGAAATTTTGACATTTATTCCGGAGCCGGTTGCCCGGAAATACGTCTTAATTCCTTTTGATTTAAATAAAGTAACCAGCGAATTAAGTGTTGCTATGGTTGATCCTATGGATTTGCCCCTTCTTGATTTTCTTGAACAAAAATCAGGAAAAAAGATACTGGCGTTTTTAGGAAAAAAAACGGAAATTATCCAAAAAATAGATGAAGAATATTCTCAGGGACTCTCAGTTGAGGTAAGCGAAGCAATTAAGGAAACAGCCCAGGAGGTAAAGACAGTTGATTCCAGTAGCATCTCTCAAATTATTAAAGAAGCACCTATTGCTAAAATAGTTTCAACGATTCTTGACTATGCGGTAAAAAGCCGGGCCTCGGATGTCCACATAGAACCACAGGAAACCCGCACACGCGTCCGGTACCGGATCGACGGAATTCTCCATGAAAAATTAGCCCTTCCCCAATCGGTACACGATGCGGTTGTTTCCCGTATAAAAATTCTTTCGGAAATGAAAATTGATGAAAAGCGTATTCCCCAAGACGGGCGGTTTAATTTCAAAATGGGTAACGATGAAGTAGATTTACGGGTTTCAACGTTGCCTACCGTTCATGGTGAAAAGGTAGTCATGAGACTTTTGAAAAAAACAGGCGGAATCCCTTCCCTTCAGGATCTGGGTTTTGCCGGTCCCTCCTTAAAAAACCTGGAGATGGCAATTACCCGTCCCCATGGAATTATTTTGGTAACCGGACCGACCGGCTCCGGAAAAACAACTACTCTGTATTCGATTTTATCCCGTCTTAATACCGCGAAAGTAAATATTGTGACCCTTGAGGATCCAGTCGAATATGAAATAATCGGAATTAACCAAGTACAGATTAATCCAATCGCGGGTCTTACCTTTGCCTCAGGACTTCGGTCATTCTTAAGACAAGATCCCAATATTATATTGGTTGGGGAAATCCGGGACTCAGAGACGACCAATTTGGCAATTCAGGCAGCTCTTACCGGACATTTGGTATTTTCAACCCTTCATACCAACAACGCCTCAACCGCAATTCCTAGACTTTTAGATCTTGGCGCCGAACCGTTTCTTATCGTTTCGGTTCTCAATGCAGTTGAGGCTCAGCGTATTACCAGGAAAATTTGTGCGACATGTAAAGAGTCCTACACTCCCGCGCCTGAAGTAATTTTAGATTTTAAAAGTAAACTGGGTCCCCTTTTGACTAAAAAGGACAGCGAAATTGTTCTGTATAAAGGGAAGGGATGTAAAGAATGCAATTTGACAGGATATTTAGGCAGGACCGGAATTTATGAAACGATTATGATAACTCCTGCGATTGCAAAACTTATTGTTGAAAGACAAGGCGCCGCTGCAATTGAAAAAAAGGCAGTAGAGGAGGGTATGATTACCATGATACAGGATGGATATCTTAAAGTACTGAGTGGCATTACAACTATTGAGGAAGTATTAAGAGTAGCACAGGAGTAAAAACGAGATGTTTTGAAATGAGATGTGGGAAGTTGGTCTTTGATGTGAGAAGTTAGATTATTTAATCTAAGGATTCAAACAATCTCACTTCAGTACCTCACTTCACACTTCTAACATCAAAAAATCTAAATTTAATATGACCATTCAAGAACTTCTTATCTTAACCAACGTCCGTGAGGCATCTGATCTGCATCTTATCCCCGGACATTCACCTGCCGTTCGGATAAACGGAGAACTTAGACAACTTAACACATTTCCGGAGTTAACCTCTAAAGAGGTAGAACAGATGACATATTCTCTGTTAAATCCGGTTCAGAAAGAAGTACTTTTAAGCAACAAGGAGATTGATTTCTCAACCGTGGTAACTATCGAATCTGGAGAGCAAATCCGTTTCAGAAGCAATGCATATTATGAAAGAGGGGTTATCGCTTTAGCTTTTCGTCTCATACCGGGAAAAATAAAATCAATTGAAGAGTTAGGTCTTCCTTACCTCTTGCATGATTTTGTAAAATTAAAATCAGGATTTGTACTCCTAACGGGCGCCTCCGGACAAGGCAAATCTACAACTTTAGCATCATTAATTAACGAGATTAACCAGAGCCGCAGTGTGCATATTGTCACGGTTGAAGACCCTATTGAGTATGTTTTTCCCAAAGCAAAAGCAATTGTTTCTCAGAGAGAACTGGAACAGGACACTCATTCATGGAATAATGCTCTTCGGGCTATGCTTCGTGAAGATCCGGATGTTGCATACATCGGTGAGATGAGAGATAGGGAGACTGTTTCTGCAGCTCTTACCCTTGCTGAAACCGGCCATTTAGTTTTCTCGACCATTCATACCAATTCAGCAAGTCAGAGTGTTGACAGAATCGTTGATATGTTTCCAGGTAATCAGCAGCAGCAAATCCGTATGCAGTTATCCATGGTTTTATCCGGAGTTATTACCCAGCGTCTCATACCGAATCTCATGGGGACCCGCTCCCCCGCATACGAAATTATGCTGGCCTCTCAATCTATAAAAAGTATTATTCGGGAAGGAAAAACGCACCTTATTGATAATACGATTCAAACATCCGGAGAAATGGGCATGAAGCTTTTTGAAGATAGTCTAAAGGGTCTTATTGATGGCAACGTCATTTCTTTGGAAACTGCACTCAGTTATGCATTTCGTCCGGACCGCTTATTAGAGCTTACTAAAAAACGATAATTTATTTCTTATGGCACGTTTTTCATATACCGGAAAAGACAAATCAGGAACATCTCAAAAAGGATTTGTTGAGGCAACCAATCTGAATTTAGCAGCAGCTCTTCTTCATGAACAGGGATCTTTTATCATTAACCTTAAAGAAGTCAAAAAGAAAGGCCCGGTTCTCACCTTTTTATCCGGAGGAGTTTCAGCCAATGAAATTATCAATTTTACCCGTCAGCTTTCCACTATGATTACGGCAGGTCTTACACTGGTTGAAGGACTTTCCATCCTTTCTAAACAAAATACCAAGCCGTCTCTTCATAAAATGATTGTGGATATTCGCGATGAAGTACAGGGAGGTTCCTCTTTTGCCAAGTCACTTGAGAAATATCCCAGGCTTTTTTCCAAAATTTATATAGCACTGGTTAAAGCCGGGGAAGCCTCCGGTAAGCTGGATGTAATTCTTATACGGTTGTCTGAAACTCTTGAAAAAAGCAGAGGTTTTAAAAGCAGGATTAAAGGTGCATTTATGTATCCGATTATTGTCGTTATCGGCATGGTGGCGGTTAGTGTCGTTGTAATGGTGGTTGTTGTACCCCGTATGACAGGACTCTATAAAGATTTTGGCGTTACATTGCCTCTTCCTACCCGGATTTTAATTACCCTATCAGACGGGTTAATCAGGTGGGGATGGCTTTTAGGAATTATTTTAGTTCTTTTAATCGTTTTCTATGGCAGGTTTAGTAAAACAAGAATGGGAAGAACCATTATTACGAATATCATTCTTTCCCTGCCCATTATAGGACCCCTTATTAAAGAATCTATTTTAGTTGAAATTACGAGAACTCTTGCGATTTTAATTGACGGAGGCGTGCCGATTCTTACTGCCTTGCAGATTGCCCGGGATGCAACAACCAACATCCGGTATCAGGACGCATTTACGGAAGCAACCAGACAAGTAGAAAAAGGATTCCCCTTATCCGATCCTTTTTTGGATACGGATCTTTTCCCCCCTATTCTGTCTCAGATGGTAGCAGTAGGTGAGCAGACGGGAAAATTAGGAGATTCTCTTATGAAGCTTTCCGTTTTTTTTGAGAGCGAGTCAGAAGTGGCAGTGAAATCTCTGACAACTCTTATTGAGCCCTTAATTATGGTTGTACTGGGACTGGGGGTAGGATTTCTGGTCATTGCGGTTCTGTTGCCCATTTACTCCTTGACAAGTAAATTCTAACCCTGTAACACTTATATATAGCAATTATTTATATTTTTTCTAAAAACTTATTATGAACCAATTTTCTTCTTCATTAAAAAAAGGGTTTACCCTTATTGAAATTCTTATTGTCATCTCTCTGTTAGGCGTTTTGGCGGTTGCACTTCTGGCAACTATCGATCCTCTCGAGCAGATCCGAAAAGGACAGGATTCTAAAACTCAAAATTTAATTACTGAACTAAATGGAGCGATGGACAGATATTATGCTACACGACAAGAGTATACCTGGCAGGCTGCTAGCCCTTCTATAATACAATTAACCAGTGCAAATCAAACTACATATGTTGATCCTCTTATAACGGCGGGAGAATTGAAAACCAATTTTACAACCGTTGCTGGAACTAATTTAACTACCATCTATTTATCCGGTACGCCTAGCTCAAAAGTACTGTGTTTCCGTCCAACATCAAAAGCGATGCTTTTTGATAAAAATTCACATTATGCAGTTGATCATAGTGGTGCAGCAGGACCTGGAACCTGTAAGGGTGATACTACTCCGGGTGCCACTGATTGTGATTGGTGTGTATCTTCATAAGACTTGATCTTTAATGTGGAGTTAATCCTACCGGCAATTATTTTAGGGTCTTGCATCGGATCGTTCCTCAATGTAGTTATTGACAGGCTCAGTAGCGGGAAATCCATTGTCACTCCACAATCACACTGTGACAAATGCAAGAGATTTTTAACTCCGTTGGAACTGATTCCGGTACTCTCCTACATTTATTTAAAAGGCAGATGCAAGACGTGTCATACCAAACTTTCCATACAGTATCCCCTTTCTGAAATAGTTACCGGCCTTATCTTCGGATATTTAATGTGGTTTGTAATTAATACGGGATTATCATTTGTTTACTGGATTTATCTTTGCATTATTTTTTCCTGTCTTATTGTTGTTATTGGAACAGATTTAAAAAAAAGAATCATATTAGACGAGATAGTTTTCTTCGGGACTGTTGTTTCATTCCTATATATTCTTTTTTTTGATCCGGCCTCCCTTCTTTCTCACATCTTTTCTGCCTTTGTTTTTCTCGGATTTTTCTTATTTCTTTTTCTTATTACAAAGGGAAAAGGGATGGGATTTGGGGATGTGAAATTTTCATTTTTCATGGGACTGACTTTAGGATATCCTCAAATTATTGTCGGCTTTTATCTTGCTTTCTTGACAGGCGCACTGGTTTCTTTAATACTGGTAATAGGGAGGGTGAAATCGTTTAAGAGTACGGTTCCCTTTGGTCCGTATTTAGCTCTTGCGATGGGTATATCTTTGTTATTCGGTGATGTATTATGGCAAACTGCGCTTCGCGTTTTAAATCTTTGAGTATAAAAAAATTTCGCACGGAAGGGTTTTCTCTTCTTGAGATTGTTATTGCAATTGCGTTAATTAGTATAATGTCAGTTCCTATTATGGGGAGTTATATTAAAACTCAGCAAAGAGCCCGGGACAGTGTAAGAAAACATAATATTTCAGAAATTAGTAACGCTCTTGAGGAATATTACGGAATTTGCGGTTTTGCGTATCCGGCAGCCGGGGCTTATACAGGGATACTTTCCGGAACAAATAGTATTTCATGTGCGGCCGGCACTTTCATGTCCAAGGTTCCTCAGGATCCTAAAAGCGGAAGCGGAAGTTATTATTGCGGCGTATCCAGTATATGTGATACTACTCAGTATCAGATCTGCGGAACTCTGGAGGCTGAAGTTGCTCCGGCTCCGACAGGTTTTTGCCTGAGCAACAGACAGTAATATGAAAATTTCAAATTTCAAATTTCAAATTTCAAATTATAAAAAGGGGTTTACCCTTATCGAACTTCTTGTTGTGGTGACGATTATTTCAATTCTTTCAACACTCGGATTCACAAGTTATACGGCAGTTACAAAAGGCGGCCGGGATGCACTGCGAAAATCAAATCTCGAGCAGGTCAGGTCAGCTTTGGAAATTTTCAGAGCTCAAAATTCAGTCTATCCTGCTACTCCTGGTTCATGCGGGGCTCGTCCCGGGACGGCCCCGCTTATACTAGATGCTACCTATATAAATACATATCCTACTGATCCGGTAAGCGGAAACAATTATTGTTATGTCCAGACGGGAGGAGGATCCGGATATCAGTTATGTGCGTTTTTAGAAAACGGTGCGGCCTCCGGTAGTTCTTGCGGAGGAGCCACTTGCAAAGGCGGATCAGGATGCAACTATCAAGTAGTCAATCCATAAAAGGTTTTTCTTTTGTTGAAATCCTGGTAGTCACCGGAGTAATTTCCATTCTGGTTGGGGTATCTGTTGCCGGCTACAAGCAATTTAACGAGAGGCAGAAGCTCATTGCTGCCGGTCAAGAGATGAAGAATATCATTCGGGATGCTCAAAGCAGGGCGTATACCGGGGAAATCGACTGTTCCGATTTGGCATGCGGATGTATGTCTACATCTTTCGGATATGACCCATCCAGTTCGTATCTCACAGGATGGAGGGTTGACTTTAATGGACGCACGATTGAAGGGGTATGTACCAACGGAAATACGTTCTCCCAAAAAACATTTGACAGTTTTTCACTGTCTCCGGAAGTAACCATTGCTCAGCATCCGGGACCAAATCCGACCGGAGTGCTTTTCAGACCTTTTCCATCTTCAGTAAGCAACGAAGCAACTGTCTGCATCCGTTCAGATGGACTTTCCGATCAGGAGTATGCAATTACGGTTCGAGATGGCGGAACTATTACTGATTCCGGCGGTCTGCGGAAAAAGGACGGGGCTTCCTGTATACTGCTATGATTATGCATAACTTAAGACAAGGACAAACTATTTTTGAGGTACTGGTCGGACTTACTCTGATTATGCTTTTTTTGACAGGAATTGTCACGATAGAACTTATAGCCTTAAAAAATACGAATTATGCTAAAAATAAAAGTTTAGCAACTACCTATGCCTCAGAACAGCTTGAGAGAATCCGGGTAGCACGGGATACCATAGGACTAAGTAACCTATATGAGTTATATTGCAGTGGTCCAAATGGATGCTACATAGATGATAACCTGACTCCGTTTCCCAATAAGTCGCCCGCTACTACTCCCTACGTGCAGCAGGTTCTATTCTCCGTCTCTGCCGATTGTCCGACACCTCCTTCAATTCCCAACTCTGAGTCTTATAAAGTTACCGCAACAAGCAGTTGGGCGGGTACTGCCACAGATATTACACCTGCCCCTGAAGTATCGGTATCATCATGTATGTCGGATTGGAGATAGTCCTATGAAAAATCCAATTTCCAATTTCCAATTTCCAATTTCCAAAATAAGAGGATTTTCCATGGTTGAGATGCTTGTAGTTATCGCGCTACTCGGGATTATAAGTACCATTGTTACTCAGGTTTTAGTAATATCAGTTCGTTCTAGTCTTAAAGCTGAAATTCAGAAAGAAGTAAAACAAAACGGAGATTATGCCATATCTATCATGGAAAGAGCTATAAGAAACGCAACGGATGTGGATGCAGCAGGGTGCAATATATCCAGAGACTTTGTAACTATTACCAATCGCGATACGACAACTACCACGTTTACCTGTAGTAGTTCGCCGAACAAAATTGTTTCATCGGCAGGAGTAGACCTAGACCTAACCAATGATAAAGTAGCGTGGAGCGGGACATGTTATTTTCTTGTAGTGTGTCCTAATCCCCCTATAAGGCCCAAGTATGTATTTATCCATTTCACCCTTGCACAAGCAGGAGGAGGTGGCGATCCCAATGCGTCTGCCACTCTCCCCTATCAGTCTACCATTGAACTAAGAACTAATAGCCCTTGATGAAATTAAGCTCATTTCTGTTTGGAAATATTATGACAGTATCCACCCTTCCGTTATAATAGGAGGTATTATGCTTAGCTTTAGATTATACGTGACAGTTTAGAACATAATATTGGATGCGCATAATTGAAAAAATCATTTTGCAGGACTACAATAAAAAAAGTACGAAACCATTTTTTTAATTTTATGTCAGACAATCAATTAAAAATAATAGTAAAAAATTTAGTTTTAAGGACAGTTTCAACTCCTATTAGGGTGGGCTTGTATGGGTCACGAGCCAAGGGGGGTAGTCCCGGAAAATGGTCTGATATTGATGTAGTAGTCGCAGGAGATGAGCCACTTTGGGGGTGATAAGATTTCCGATCTACGGGAAGCCTTTGAAGAGTCTGATTTACCCTATTTTACTGATGTGACAGATTTGCTCTCTACAAAAGGTCGATTTAAAGAACAGTTGTTAAAGGAGGTTGAATGGTTGTAGAGGATCGACTTATATTGCGAGTGAAAGAGCTTCAGGATGCGCTCCTTACCCTTGAAGAGTCATTGGAAGAGGGGTTGAGGTATATAGCCCTAAATCCAGTATCAGGTCAGGAGCGCGCGAAGGATTGATCGATGACCCGGAATTATGGTTTAAATTTCTAGAGGCCCGTAACTGGACAGTCCATATTTACGATATAAAAAAAGCAGATGAAACATACAATTGGGCTAAAAAATTTGTTCCTGAGGTAACAATATTATTGGAGAGAGTTACGAAGATTGAGATTTGATAGGGTATGAAGATCGAAGATGTAGTTACATTTAGCCGATTCCGTGATGAAATTACACTCATTTCCTCCTGAAAAACCTATTTCTTACAAAATTGACAAATCTTACAAAGGGGTATATAGTATGCCTATGCTAAATAACTCTGTATCCATCGATGACTTACGGACAAATCTTGCTGAATTTATTGGCAGAGTAATGTATGGTAAAGATCGAATTATCATTAAAAAATACAACCGGGATGCTGCAGTCCTTTTAAGCGTAGATGACTATGAAAAACTCCTTGATCCTACAAAACGCTTAAGTAAGTCTCAATGGGATGAAGAAGTACGTAAACTCGACAGCATACGGACAAATATTCCTGATGCCGATCCTACGGATATTGTAAAAGAGATTAATCAAGTCATCCGGGATGTGCGGGCAGAAAACAAAAATCAAAATGCATGATTAGAGCGGTGTTAGATACCAATGTTTTAATTAGTGCACTTATTACAAAAAGACCATCTGCTCCGCTTGAGCTTTACAAAGCTTTTACCGCACAGCGTTTTCTTCTTATAACCTCCCCACCAATTCTTGAGGAGGTTGAAGATGTTCTTAATAGAGAAAAAATTGTGAAATACCACAAACTTACTCTGAAACAACGGAAAGCTATTATGGAACACCTGGTTATGCTCAGTTATGTGGCGTTGGAGTCAACAACTAATAAAGAAATCATTATTCAAAAAGATCCAAAAGATGATAAATTTCTTTATGCAGCAAGAGAAACTCGTGCAGATTATATCGTGAGCGGTGATCATCATTTATTGGATTTGAAAGAATATGAAGATATTAAAATATATACGCCAAATGATTTTTTGGCAATTTTAGATTGAGTTACGGACATACCTTCCGCGATGAAATCAGGTTCATTTTAGCCTGGAAAACCAATCTTGACAAAACTATAGAGTAATGATACATCCTATCCGTATATGCCAGGAACTCCGGATCAGAAGGAAATAGCTCAAGGTAAACCAGTAGAAAATACTAATAGCTATAAAGCAAGGGAACATTCCCGCAGAGCAGTATTAAGAGCTACTCTGTTCGGAGGACTGGGTACTCTTACATCAGGAGTACTGGGTGCCTGTTCTAGAAGTCCTGAAGTAACTTCTCAACCTCAACCTGCAACTGCTCCGTCTACAGGAACACCAGAGGCAACCCTATTTCAAAATCCTAGAGGTACAGCAACAATCGTCTCTAGACCGAAGATTGCCACTATTATACCTACTGCAACGTTGAATCCTCCGGAAGCTCTAACTCCTACCCCAGAATATGTACAAGGATTGACACATCTTCAGGAAGTTCCAAAACCTAATGAAGCTCTAAAAAAAACAACTATTGATATGTACGCAAAAACAATGGAAATTGATGCAAAGGAAGTAGAAGTAGGAATAAGCTTTAGTGAACTCAAAGATGAAAATGGCGATTATTTTGTTACAGCAGTTACACTAGACGAAACACCACTTTTAATTTATCATCCCATGAAAAACACATGGGTAGAGGCAGGACCTAGAAATCTCGCTGATTTGCAAAACTTTACCATCCAAGTTCCAAGCAGAGTCGATTATTTGTCTTTACGTAATGTTCCTAATATTGAAAAAACTGCGAATCAATTATTCAGCGCAAGCGAATTAAACACAAGTGTTGTATTTAGAAATTTTGAGACAGGCGACTGGAGGAAAATTATCGACACCTGGACTACCATCAAATCAGATCTAGATCAAGGTATTATTCCTGAGGGATTTAATTTTAATTGGAACGATGCAAACAAATTTGTAGATTTCGCTACATCCCATCAAATGAAAGTTAGAGCATTACATTTACTCTGGGGTGGAGATGTTCCAGACTCCATTTACAACGGAGATTTTAGTCCGAAAGATGTTGAGAAAATTGTAGAATTTACCGTAAAAGCTAGAGTTTTAAGATATAACGGTACAGTTGATGGACGTACAATCAGTGAATGGCATGCTGCTGATGAAATTGCAGCCACTCATTTATATCATCATAATGATAAATGGTCATTCTGGTTGGAAAAATTAGGATACCCTCAAGCAACAATTAAAGTTGCGAAGTGGGCAAAAGAAGCCAATCCTAACGCATCTTTAGTAATTGCTGAAGATAGTATATTGCATTTACGACAAGACCGAGCCAATTGGAAAAGTAATTTTTTCAATTTACTGAAATTTATAAAAGACCGTGAGGTACCCATAACTAAAGTTGATGTAGAAAATAATTTATGGATTTATGATCCTCCAAAGCTCGACGAAATGATATCTATCTTACGGAGAATTCAGGCAATGGGATTTGAAATCGGCGGATCTGAAGCGACAGTAGCAACTTCTGATACTTCGCCAGATTGGGTTTATCAGGATAAGATGAGGGATGTTAAGGATAAAACAATTGCACAAGCTGATGTTTATGGCGATATTTTAAGCGCATATCTTGCGGTTGGGGCAAAGGAGTGGGGTTTTGGCAGTCCCTCAGATCGAACAGAATATTTTGACGATATTGGTTATCCTGATGCAAACTCAACAATATTTGATGATCAAGAATTGCCTAAAAAATCGTATTACAGAATTCTGAAAGTACTGTACCAAAACTTAAAAAGCTCCCAAGGATAAAAGCTTCCCTTGCTCACCCCTATTTAAATTTTGTTTATAATGGCACTATGCGATCTGTTATTTTGTCATTACTTGTCTTAATCCAACTATCAGTTATTGTATTTCTCGGCATGCATATATATAGAATATAGAAAAGTACATAAGAATAATTTTAATACTAGTACTAGATACTAAGTACTAGTACTAGGGGTACTAGGGGACGGTTCTCAAAGCTCAAATAGCCTCATGATTGATAGAAATAATTAAATATGATATCTTATCTTCCTGTATTCGTTATATCTTTGTTCTTTTGATCCCCATATCTTTTTCTTGTAGGTATTCCGAACAAGTTCATCAATGATTATCTCCTTATATATCATTTGCCTTTCCTTTCCGGTATTTCCCAATTCCTGATAAAACATATCCCCGGTAATCAGTGGATCAGTTTTTCCTTCGGAATAAAACGTATAGCTTGAGTAGGTATAGTCTTTGGGATGTCTCACAATAGCTGCTCTCACGGGATTCAGTTCAATGTACTTTCCACATTGAATAAAATAGTTATCTTTTCCAATCGGCTGGCTTTTAAACCTGTCTTGCCAGAAATGTCCCACCCACCCATACTTTTTTTTGTAGTAGTAAAAATAGATGAGGTTTATCTTTTTCATAAACGATGAAAAGTCGCTTTCCTTGTTTGTTTTTATTAATAAATAGACATGATTTGGCATGAGGCAATAATGGTACAGATCAAACGGGTGTATCTCTTTGAGGTCTCTTACTATTTTGAGGTATTTATCATAATCATCATTCTGTCTGAAGATTGTATTTAGATTATTTCCCCGAGTCATCACATGATAGAAGGACAAAGGAAGGAGAAGTCGGGGAGATCTTGGCATGATTGAAAAGTAATATATCCGTCTATATCGTATTCATTTCAGAACCGTCCCCTATGTCTTATTAATGACAAAGCATAGTAATAAAATATTGGGTTTGCTAACCTCCAGTGTAATTGGAGCTTTAGCCTATCCGTGTCAAATATACTTGACACGAATGGTGTATTATTGTAGAATACAATTTATATGGAAACATCTGAGATAGAATTACTTATAAAAAAGTGGAATCCTCACTTTGAAGATCCAACCAAGGGTGAATGGGTAGGCAAAATACCCCGTGAGAAGTACATGCAGCGCCTTTGGAAAGTCATGGATATACGCCACATAGTGATACTTACGGGTGTTCGAAGGTCTGGAAAGTCTACCCTCATGCGTCAGCTGATGGGAAGATTAATACGGGAAGGTACAAAACCCACAAACGTATTGTATTTATATTTTGAAGATCTTTTGGTACAAAAATATCTCTCCCAGGGCTCTGATCTTTTGGAGCAGTTTTACTCATTTTATATGGAAAAATATAACCCTCAAGGGAAAGTGTATTTATTCCTGGATGAACTGCAGGGGATAAAAGACTTTAACCACTGGCTGCACACACATTATGAGTTTAATAAAAATATAAAATTTGTTGTGTCAGGTTCGCGAAGATCTCTTATAGACTCAGAAACGGCTACCCTTCTTACTGGCAGGAATGTCCAATTTGATATATATCCTTTCAACTTTTATGAGTATCTATTAGTTCATAATGTAGAAGTCAAAGGCAGCAACACCATAGAGAATATACGCGATGCTAATTTTAGCCAAACCACGAGCATACTGCACCACTTAGGCAATTTCTTATACGAAGGAGGCTATCCGGAGATAGTGTTGGCAATAAATCAGGAAAGTAAAAGTGCCATAGCTAATGGTTATTATCGCGACACCCTTGCTAGAGATGTCATAAATCCCAACAATATACGCAATCCCAGAGAAATAGAAGTGTTAGGACTGCAAGTGCTTGCAGACTTTACTAAAACTCATACTTATCGGAGCCTAGGGCAACCACAAGGACTCTCGGTAGATACAGTCAAAACATACTTAGAGTATTTTTATAAATCTTACCTTTTGTTTGAGAGTCGGCATTTTTCTTACAAAACTAAAGAAACCCATGATGTACGCCGTCCCATAAAGTTGTACGTAGTAGATAATGGTCTAAGAAACTTTAATACATTAAACCTTCGTCCGGATTTAGGTCAGTGTGCCGAAAATATGGTCTATATGGAGCTTGCGAAAAATAATGCAGTTATACATTATTGGAAAAAAGAAAAAGAAATTGATTTTGTCGTATTTAATCCCAATCTTTCACTAGTTAATGTTTCGTATACAGATCAAGTACACGAACGAGAAGTCAAAAGTATAGTTGAGAGCTTGCGGGAGTTTAATCTTAAAAAAGGAACAATTCTGACAAAAAACTACTTTGAAACAAAAGAAATTGAAGGAAAAATAGTTGAATTTATACCTCTCTGGGCTTGGCTTATTTTAAATGGAAGAGTCTTCTTCAAAGAAACAAACATACTTAGAGAAGCCTAAGTTCGATATCTGCCAATCTCCCCTACCAATCAACAATTGAACTCAGAACAAACACTCCGTGATGAAATTACACTCATTTTTGCCTGGAAAACCTATCTTGACAAAACTATAGGCTAGTGGTATAACTATGGCGCATATGAAAACGAATTTCAGCTTTTATTCCATTCCTGACGCTCTGTTTTTTATACTATTTACAAACGTTTCGTATACCAAATCCCGCATAAAGCGGGATTTTTCTTTTTATGTCTAATCCGAATGAACAATTACACCAAGATCAGGGAAATGATATAGGATTTGATGGAAACAGACAGTCTCTGGAATTCGAAAAATGGATAGCAGGTGAAGGTCTTAAAAAAAATATTCCTCTTACTCTTATCAAAGTAAATTATTCACCCGGCAGCTTAAATAGATTATCATCCAGGAGAGATTTGCTTGCGCCATTTACGGTATTTGCAGGTGTAGTAGGCTCTGCTTTAAATGATGCGCCAACGCGGATTCCGAAAAACTCAGACTCATCAACACCAAGAAAAGTAACGAGTAGACGGAGTTTTTTAAAAGCTTCTGGATTGACTGCAGTTGCTGCTGGATTAGTTTCTTGTATGCCTAGTTCCAGTCCGCAACCGGTTAATAAAGAAGTTCAACCTAAACTAGTACCCCCTACTCCACAAGTTGTTCCTGAAAAAGATCTGTTAGCATCTTTAACATCAGACTCAACATTTGTTGATGCACAGACATGGGGAAGAAATAACTTTATACCTCAAATGGAAGCTCTGGCAATACAATTTCCTCCTGACACTGTACAAAATATGAAAATGAATATTTTTCAAGCACAAGGCGAGGATAATAAACCAGTAGGTTATATCTTTGAAGTTGTAGATGAGAAAAATAAAAAACATGTCTATTCTGGTGCTGATACTGATGGTAGTGGAGGAGTGTATATTACTATTTCTGACGAACTTATAATAGAAAAAGATAGGAAGACTGGACTTAATAGAATAATTCCCATTAATCAAAAACAGGATCGTTATGTATATAGGTACTCTACTCCTGATAGGGGTGATTACTTAGATCCAAGAATTGGTATGATGGTTGGTATTGGAATTGGTGTGACTGATAGTACTCAACTGAATAAAGGAAATGAGTTTCTAACAAAAATATCTCCTCTGCTGAGTAATTTTGTAAAAGATCAAGTATTAAATCAAAAGCAGGATCAAGCTGAATTTAGTTTTAAAGTAAACCAATCAAATGGAAAATTTTATGGGACTTTTGAAGAAATAAATAACGAAAAAGAAACATCAATTTATGTAGTGTCTGAGAGTGCAGAGATTCATAAGCTGGATCAAGTTTCAGGCTACACGTACTCTTTAGATGAAATAACAGGCGAGATACTCCTGTATAAAGATGGAGAAAAGGCTGGACGAGTAAAAACCGTAAATTCAAAAGGCCAGGTTCTACAAATTGAAACGACACCGGACGCAACAGCTACAGCAGAACCAACCAATGTGCCAAAACCAACAGGTACACCAACATCAGTTGATACACCAATAGTAGTAGTTACACAGGGTGCGACAGCTGCAGCACAGCTAACAAGTATACCAACATCAGCTGATACAGCAACAGCAAATGCTGTAGCAACACAGGCTGCTACGTCTACTCCGCAGCCAACTAATTCTGTAGCGAAGGTTGAAATTACCATTACAGCTAATGGACCTATTGCAACTTTAAGGCCTCCTACTGAAACACCCGATCCTAAAAAGGAAATTTTAACTCCTGATTCACCTCTTAAAGAACTACTACATAAAATAGGGATTCCCCAAGTAGGAGTTGCTTCTAATTTTTATGGAGATACAGATGCAATTCATATCCTAAAAATGAATACAATTGCGCAAGAAGAAGACTTCTTTTATCCTTTCGGAGTTTTTTATTTGGAAAATACGCAAAAAAATTCACCATGGATAGCTCAGGAAGATCAAAGCATCGCTGATTATGCGGTGTCACAGGCGCAAGCAAAGGGGTTAAAACTCTTCTTAGAGCCAGTTACATGGAATGAAGCCGCAATGAAGAAGTTTGAAACAGGCGCCGCTTGGTTAAATGATTCTATGTCAGCAGAAGACACAATTAAATCTGTCGAGGAAAGAGGAGCATATTTAGCAAAGAGGTATGCTGACAAAGGCTTAGATACTATAAGTGTTGCGGTTGAGCCGTACGAGTCCAGAGATGGAGTAAATTGGAAGATAGATAATAGGTGGGATAAAGCGTATAAAAAAGTGGAGAAGCCATATGATTATATAGAAGGAATAGCACGAGCGATCCGGGAAGTAAATACGAATGTCCATATTTTAGGTATAAACCCATATGGCGCATTAGCTGGCGAAACAGTAGCAGATCTTGTATATGAAAAGTATAAACAGTACAAGGAACACAGAGCACCCATTGATACTGTAGGATTTCAGGGAGATATTAAAGCGAAAGACCTTCCTCTAAATATTTCAGCTATTCGAAAAAATATCCAGCGTTTTCAAGACTTAGGTTTCAGAGTCGATGTAAACTCTATCAGAATTACCGGTACAAATGATGCTAAAGTATTGGCTAAAGCCTATTATGATCTTTCTGTCTTATGCGGAGAGATGGGCTGTCCGTTTTCTGTATGGGGTATCGTCCCTAAAGATGTAAATAACTTTGGAGGATATCCTATATTCTATGATGAGAATGTTGAGCAAACAGATCTCCTAATTGAATTCAAAAAACTTCTGGCAGGCAAAATTAACGGCACGGCATGAAGGTATAGATGACCAAGGTAGGAAATGATAGGATAAGATTATCCTTTCTCTAGGATTGAATGAAATATTCCTCCTTCTTCCAAAAATTACTTTTTCCTTTTATCATAATGCAGCTTATTGTGGTAGTTTTTTTGGGATATAAAATCCTTCATAAAAAAAACAACGTCTTAGGTTCTTCCATAAAAGTAAATACCATTAACCGAAATGAGATCGTATATACTCCTGACCAAAAGTTACGGTATTTTTTTGAGCCTGTTCCAAAAAGCACTCAAACTGATAAAAGAAACTGGATGGAGAAGGAGGTAAAATACACTATAAACCAGGCAGGGTTTAATGACCGGTTCGACTATCCTATTGTTAAACCCCCAAAAACAATAAGAATTATGACTCTCGGTGACTCTTTTACCTTTGGAGTATATGTAAATACGGAAGATAATTGGACAGAGCTTCTCGAAGATAAACTTAACTCTATAAAGAATATTTGTCCGAATACTGATCACTTTGAAGTAATAAATTTAGGAGTTGGAGGATATGATATTGAATATGCTGCAAAACGATATATAAACCGTGGCAAAGTATATAATCCTAACATCATTTTATGGTTTTTAAAATATGATGATATTAATGCCATAAATGAGTGGTTTTTTCCTCTTGAGAGAAAAATTAGCGAAGAAATGAAACTAGATCGTTCATCTGAAGAGTATGTCGTATCTAAAGATGGAGTTCCCTATCCTTCTTGGGTAAAGGGATTTGAGGAGTTTCATAAAAAGTATGGTATGAATTCGATACTTTCCTATGAAAAAAATGTATTAAACAAATTTAATGAAAATTATCAAGGCAACTTAGCTATATTTACTTCTGATAATAGTGATTCAGAGACTAAAAACGAAATTAAAAGCTTTTCTAGACTTTCTCCTAATGGTCATTATTTTGAGATCCCAGGCCTCTCCTCGGATGAAACATTTCCAGATAATCATCCTAATCAGAAGGGACATAAGGTTATTTCAGATGCAATTTTAAACTATATGGTCAAAAATCCTGATATCTTTTGTCACTGAGATTTAGTTAAGACATAGTTTTCAATTACCAAATATTTCATTTTTGTTTTTAAAAAATCCTCTACCGCCTGTTTAGGAGATTCTACCAATGGTTCATCTGACAAATTAAAACTTGTGTTTAGAAGGCAGGGAATTTTTGTTTTTTGGTAAAATAACTTGATAAGATCATAATATATGCCGTCTGTATGATTAATCGTTTGAATTCTGCAGCTGTTATCTTTGTGGATAATTGAAGGAATCTTATCTTTCCAGTCTTTTTTCACTTGAAAACAGAAATTCATATAAGGAAATGATGTTTGGCTTAAAGGTAAATCAAATAATTTATTTGCATGTTCCTCAAGAACAGATCCACCAAATGGTCTGAAGTCTTCTCTTTTTTTAATCTCATTAACTCTCTCTTTCATATTTTTATTTTTAGGGCTTGCAAGAATTGATCTGTTTCCCAGTGCTCTGGGGCCAAACTCCATTCTTCCCTGGAACCATCCGACTATACCCTCCTTAATAAGGATATCGACAACTTTATTTAAAAGTTCTTTTTGCGATTTATATTTTTGAAAATGAAAAGACTTGTTTCTAACCAAAGGTAGTAGTTCTGATGCTTTATAAGAGTTGCCAAAATTTAAGTGACTTATCCTATATCTTTTTGGGTTATTCAGTATAGAATGATATATGTAAAGGGCTGCTCCAATTGCATTCCCGCTGTCCCCTGCAGCTCCCATAATATAAACTTTTTTAAAAGGAGTATTCTTAAATATTTTTCCATTCCCAAGAGCATTTAAGCCTACTCCCCCGCTTACACATACATTTTCATTTTTAGTTAATGAATAAAGGTGATTTAAAATTTTCAGATAAATTTTTTCTGTGACAAGCTGAATGCTTGATGCAATATCCATATGTTTTTGAGTTATCTGATCTTCTGGTTTTCGGGGAGATCCAAACAGTTTAGTAAATTTTTTAGACCACATAACAAATTTTTCCTGAAAACTGAAGTAATTCATATTTAACCTGAAGCTGCCATCATCTTTAATATCTATAACCTTAAAGATTTTGTTTATAAAATTAGGATTTCCATATGCTGAGAGTCCCATTACTTTGTATTCGTCGTTATTTACCTTGTAACCTAAAAAAGAAGTAAAAGTTGAGTAAAGTAATCCTAATGAGTGAGGGAAATTGATTGTTTTCAGCGGCAGTATTGCATTATTCTTGCCTTCCCAAAGAGCTGTTGTCTGATATTCCCCTACTCCGTCAATTGTCGCAATTGCAGAGGATTCAAAGGGAGAAGGATAAAAAACAGAGGATGCATGAGACAGATGGTGAGGAATAAAAAAAAGATCTTTTTTGAATTTAAGTTTTTTTCTGAGTGGTTGTTCAACTTTAATTTTGTGGTTCATCCAGTCGGGAATTGATTTTACGAATGCTCTGGCTCCATAGGGATATGTTTTTACGAACGTTTCAAGAATACGCTCAAATTTTAAAAGTGGTTTTTCATAATAGGAGATATAGTCGATTTGATCAATGCTAACCTCAGCAAATGCTAAGCAAGCCCGGATGGCTTTAAATGGAAATGAATTATCGTGCTTAATGCGGGAGAATCCTTCCTCTTCAACTGCAAAGATAACTTTTCCGTCTTTTATAAGAGTTGCTGCACTGTCATGGTAGTAAGCAGATATGCCTAAAATATACACATTAATATGCAGATTTGAAGTGTTCTAATGAGTGATCCAACTTAAAATTTTCCCAGTAAGTTGTTTCACTTTTATTTTTTTTCTTAATAAAGATATTGTAAAAAATATACATGATTCCCACTATTAGGTGATAAAATACAAAAAGAAACAATGAAGCAATTACGGCGTTTATTTTTTTGAAAATTTTTATCATATAATCGGATAAAGAAAGACAGGCAAAGGTGAAATCTGGATATAAATAATTACTAAAGTTGCAATGATAAGAAATAAAAATAAAGGAATTAACCACTTTTTATCGGATTTTCTTGCCAGAATTAATATTTGTTTAATTGCCTCAATCATTCCTTAATCATAGCAAATTGTACCCTTTTAATACATGTGAAAATACTTCAACTGCATAATTACTATCAATACCGAGGCGGAGAAGATGCGTATTTTGATTCTTTGACAGAATTATTGTCTGCAAACGGACACGAAGTAACTAAGTTTACGAAAAATAGCAAGGATATTTTGAATTCCTTTAAGGGTCAGTTCAGTTCTGCGCTTGGAATGTTTTGGAATACATCTGTTGAGCAGGAACTAGAAACCCTTATTCGTCTGAAAAAGCCTGATATTGCGCACTTTCACAATATAAATCCCTTAATTACAAATACAGCTTATTTTGTATGTAAAAAATATAATATTCCCATTGTTCAAACCATTCATAATTACCGGTTTTTATGTCCTAAAGGAACTTTATTTAGAAACGGAAATATTTGTCAATTATGTGTGACTAAAAGGTTTAAGTATCCTTCTATTCTGTATAACTGCTATCATAATTCATTTCCAGCCTCTGCAGTATACGCTTCCACTTTTTTTCTTAATACTCTTAGTAACTCTTTTAATCTTATAGATATCTTTATTTTTTCTTCTCTTTTCTCAAAATCCTATTTTTCTTCTTATACCAATTTTCCGGACAAAAAAAAGACCGTGATTCCCTATTTTGTTCCTGATTTTAGAGTTAAAAAAATAAATTTAGCTTATAAAGACTACTTTTTGTTTGTCGGTAGATTATCTGAAGAAAAAGGAATTATTCAGCTTTTGGAGATACTTAAAAACATTCCTCTTAATTTAATTGTTATCGGAGATGGTCCTCTGAAAGATCAAGTCAGCAGCTACGGCAAATTTCCGAATATTCGCATATTAAATTATTGTAGCCGCCCGGAGGTTCTGCACTACATGAGTAATGCTTTTTGCAGTATTATTCCATCCAGATGGTTTGAAACAGGTCCCCTTGTGATGCTAGAGTCTTTATGTATGGGTACCCCTGTTATAGTACCTAATATAGGTTCATTTAAAGAGATAATAACTTCAGATGATTTTGGTTACAGATATAATCACAAAGACTTTTTGTCTCTAAAAAATAAAATTGAATTGATGTGGAGAAATAGAAAAATATGGAGTCAAAGAAAAAAAGAAATAAAAAAATATTTTTATGAAAAATATTCAGAGAAAAGTCATTACGATAACTTGATGGATGCCTATCACAAAGTACTATCAGTCAAAAACTCTAAATAGATATAAAGGGTAGAGAAACATCTTTAGAATGTAATAAAAACCCAGTTGAATCAACATAAAATTTTTTTTGAAAACATTTTCTTTTAACTCAATAATTTTTTTAGCTTTAAGAAATAGTTTGCTTTTTGCTTTTAAATTTAATCTTTTAGATCTAAAAGAGTGATCCCTAATTTGAACTGATAAATATTGGAATAAATTTAAAGAATGTGAATGCAAAATAATACATCTAGGATCGTAGACCTTAGTTAGTCCTTTATCGATTATATTTTTCCCCATTAAAATGTCTTCTCCATAATTGGTTTTACTGAAAGGATTCTTTTTTAAATATTCGCTCTTGTAGCAGGAAAAAGTATTAAAAAGAGAGTACCAGAGTATTTTAGAATCCTCACTTAAGGGTGTAAAGGGATTAATGATATCCTGAAATAATGGTTCACTATTTGCGTAATAATCCAATTCCTCAAATCTGCATTGCTGCTCGATTTTTTGAATAATAGGCGTTTTAGGGTATGGGATATGTTTTCCAAATACAGCAACAGTTTTACTGTCCGATTTCAAATCGTTTCTGAAAAACTTGAAGAAAGAATCATTAACTAGACTAACATCCTGAGACATGAAAATAATATATTTCCCTTTTGCCAGCCTTACTCCATCATTTCTAGTTAAACCGTGATTAAAATCCTTCTTTCTGATTTTAACTAGTGTTATTCTTGAAAATTTCAACTGAAATGAATTAATAATAGGAATAGTCTGGTCAGTCGATTCTGAATCAATTAGAATTATCTCAATATTGTACTTTTTGGAATATGTGATAAGGTTGGATAATAAATTTTCAATTGATCTCCCTGCATTATGAGTTGGTATAATTATAGAAAATTCAACACTTTTTTCTTCTTTTGTATAGCTTTTTTCCTTTTGAGAATCCCTCCTGTCGCTTTCCCCATGCCTGTATTTTCTTTTTTTAATTCTCATACAATTTCTCAGATTATCATTTTAATTTTATTCGTAATTATTATATCAAAACCTGACCTAAGATCTTCTCTTTTACCAATTAATAAAACTCTGAAAATACTGCTGTTTGTTTTTTTCCTATCTCAATCCTTATCAATTATTAATGCGGTCAATATCGATGAATTTTTATCCGTCTATAAAAATCTAACGGTTGGATTTATTTTCTTTATAGTGGCAATAGTTGAGATTAATTCGAGAGACCATATCAAAAAAATAATTCAAATCTTTGTTATATCCATTGTAGTAAATTTATCTGCCCAGCTTATCTATTATTTTGGACAAGACAGTATGGTAAATGTTCTGCAAGTTTTTCTGTATCCTAAATACTGGGAAGTAGTTAAATTAAATCTAATAAGGGACAGATTTTTTATTGAAATGCAGGAACCTGCGCTAATTCCGATCTTAATATATTTAGGAATAAAATCTCCATCTAAAAAATATACTTTTTTTTATTTTTTACTCTGGATCTTGGAAATATTCCTTTCTACTATATCAAATTTCAGAAGTTTATTTTTTATGGCAATAGTTTCCACCTATATATCTCTCTTTTATATGGTAAAAAAAATAAAATACTCTTTATTTTTAACTTCACTACTGATTATGGTATTTATAATTACCGGTTACATATCTGCTTTTTATGCAAACAGAAATACCATTGATAGGATAGTCTTTGCCACCAAAGAGGAGACACAAACACTAATTAGTAGAATTGATTTATGGAAATACTCTCTGGATTTAGGAAAAGCATTTTCTTTAACCGGGGTTGGATTGGGAAACTTTTATGAATATCTTCCCTTTAAATATCATCATACCGGGACAACCAATCCAAACCAAATTAAGCTAAATTTCCTAAGTTCTCACAATCCTCATAACATTATATTTGAGTTGTTATCGGAAACAGGTTTCATCGGATTATGTTCTTATATATTTCTATTAATCTATTTTATTAGGACAGATAAGGATATTTTCAGTAATAAAAAAAAAGAGATATATCCTTTTATAATTTCTTTTTGGACTTTGTTTTTATATGCAGCATGGAATCCGGCATTTACAACATCTTTTTGGATTCTTTTTTGGGTCTTAAGAGTTTTAATTATAAACTATAACAGAAATGAGTAATCATAATCAGATTAAAAAAAATGTAGCCGGAATAATAATTGCAAAGAGTGATTATGAGGCCATAAAAAAAACTGTTGCTACAAATATAAAAGCAGGAAAAAAACTTCTTATCTCCCCTCTTGCTTCTCATACGATAGTCAAAGCTTTGTTTGACAAAAAACTTAGGAGTATATTGAATCACTACGACGCTCTCTATCCGGACAGCCAGTATGTACGATGGGCTTTGGGATTTCTTTACGGAAGCTGGTTGAAGGATCGAGTGTATGGACCAGAGCTTATGCTTCGGGTATGTGGTCTTGCTCAGGATAATAAATATAAAATAATATTATACGGAAATACGTTAAGTACACTGGAAAGATTAAAAAATAATGTATTGAAGAAGTTTCCCGATTTAAAAATTAACGCGGTAATTCCATCTGTTTTTAGAGATTTAACTCTGGAGGAAAAAGAAAGTCTTATTAAAGAGATCGAAAAAAGTAAAACAAATATTCTGATTATCGGGATGAGCAGCCCTTTAGAGCAAATTTTGGGGTATAAGCTTCTCCATGAAAATCCATGTTTAAAAAAACCTATTGTTATTCTTCCCGTCGGAGCCGCATTTGATTTTATTGCGGGAGTCAGACTTCAAGCTCCTAAATGGATAGGAGATATGGGATTTGAATGGTTATTCAGGCTTCTTTCTGAGCCAAAACGGTTATGGAAAAGATATCTGGTATATGGTCCGTTATTTATTATTCTGGTGATCTTTCAAAAGATCAGGATGCTGGTTGGATATCAGAAACGATATATTCATTAAAGGTAAAATTGGACGTTGATATATTTATTCCTTTCCCTTTTTTGATAAGCTGTTCTTCCCCAAATACCATCTGGTTATCTTTCTCAACTACTTTTATCCGTGCTTTTACTTCTATATATCTTCTGGCTTCCGCTCCCGCAGGCAGGTTCGGTACAGACTCAATAGAATATTCGATGCTGTCTGAATATTTTTTATCCAGCACTTCAAATATGTTACTTTCTCCGTCAAAATAAGAGTCCCCTATTTGTATTGCATCAAACTCCCACGGGAATGCCAATCTTTTTACCAGAGTAATAATTTTTTCTTTATTTTTTTCATCTAAAGGCTTTTCCGAAAGCTGTGTGACAGTTCCGGCGCTTGCAAATGTTGGAAAAGATAGATCGATAGGAGATCCGACAGCCAAAGTATCTCTATTGAATAAATAGTTTTTGGTTGTTTTTTGTTGGGAAACTTTAAGTTTTAAACTAAGATAAGTATCGAACTGATCGCTTCCCCAGACCGGATAATGAGTGACAGAGAGAACTTCAACTATTTTTTTGCCGGTTAAATCTTTTGCCGAATCTCCTTTTTTTATTTGGCTGATCATCCAAATATTGGGTTTTGCTACCTGTGCCCACCATAATCCCTGTCCCAGTTTTACCTTTGTATAGACATAGACAGGCTTTGAGATAAATAATTTATAAAAAGAAACTAGAGCTACAAAAAGAACACAGATGATAATTCCGATAATGAAATAATATCGTTTAACAAACCGGGAGATAGATTTAAGGTTCACAGTGGTATTATATATGATTAGAAGTCATTTCAATACCGTCATCCTGAACCTGCCTGCACTGAACATAATCACTAAGTCAGATGCTGAAATAAATTCAGCATGACAAATTAACTAAAGTTTTGTTATATATTCTAGATATGATTCGGCACCAGGCTTATAAAATTATTGCTTTTATTCTTTTTATTCCGGCTATTTTTATATTTCTTATTCTGTATGTTCCAGTTGTTGCCGCAAGCCGCGGGAGTTTTTTCTTTAAACAAAAAAGAATTGGAAAAGACGAAAAACCATTTACCATGTATAAGATTAGGACTATGCAAGCGGACGCCGAATATATAAAACACACCTTATTAAAAAAAAATCAGGCGGATGGACCGGTATTTAAAATTAAAAATGATCCCAGATTTACCGGAATCGGCAGAGTATTGGCCCAATACGGAGTTGATGAATTGCCTCAGATATTTAATATTATAAAAGGAGAAATGAGTTTTGTGGGGCCCCGTCCCCTGCCGGTTGACGAAGCAAAAAAAATACCTCAAAAATATCAAATTCGGCAATCGGTACTTCCCGGAATTACTTCTCTTTGGGTGGCAAAAGGGTCGCATTCACGGCTTAACTTTAAGGAGTGGATGGAAAGTGATCTAGAATATATTGAAAACAATTCTCTTTTTGAGGACATGAGGATTATTATTCTTACTATAAAGGGACTTCTGCTATAGCGGAGATGACCCTATTTTTTATGTACTTGACTACCGGAAAATCGGTACTAAAATAGTAGTATGATCAAAAGAGAAGTGCTATCCCAGCTTGAGAAACACCTTCCATCTGACCAGATGACGATAATTATTGGTCCGCGACAGGTTGGAAAGACATATCTCATGAATCAGTTGAAGGAACAACTTCAAGAAAAGGGCAGTAAGACGGTATGGCTCAATCTTGATAATGAAGAGGACAAACAAAGATTTGTCTCACAGGCGGATCTTCTTTCCTATATAGAACTGCAAGTTGGAAAGGAGAAAGCGGTGGTTTTTATCGATGAGATACAAAGGAAAGATGATGCCGGGCTTTTTTTGAAGGGAATTTTTGATATGAAAACTCCCTATAAGTTTGTTGTCTCCGGTTCAGGGAGCCTTGAGCTTCGGGCTAAAATTTCTGAATCCATGGCGGGAAGAAAACAGTTGTTTGCCGTTGACCCGATAAGCTTTAAAGAGTTTGTCAATTTTAAAACAAATTACCAATATGAAGATAAATTAGCAGATTTTTTTAAACTGGAAGCTCTTAAAACAGACCGGTTGCTTTCCGAATATATGGTATTCGGCGGCTATCCCCGTGTCATCCTGGCAGAAACTGCTGAAGAGAAACAGAGTCAAATGCAGGAAATATATCGAAGCTATGTGGATCGTGATATCCATGCACTTCTTCATCTTGAGAAAATCGATGCGTTTAATAATCTTCTGAAAATTATTGCTTCGCAAATTGGACAACTCGTAAGTATAGCCGAGCTGACATCGACAATCGGAATTGACCAAAAAACAGTCAGACATTATCTGTTTTACCTGGAACAAACATTTCTCATACGCAAGGTTACTCCCTATTTCAGAAATACGAGAAGCGAAGTTACCAAAGCACCTCTTTATTACTTTGTGGATGTTGGATTTCGTAACTGGCTTCTAGGGTTATTTGGCCTTCCGGAAATTCCCCAACCGCTCCGGGGACATTTATTTGAAAACGTTGTTTTTAACGTGTTGAAAAATCAGACTGAACTCACACCCACCCGAATTCATTTCTGGCGGACAAAAGATCAGGCTGAAGTTGATTTTATTTTGGAAAAAGGTTTAGGTGTTATTCCTATTGAGGTAAAGTATGCAAAGTTGTCAAAACTTGAATTACCCAGATCACTCAGAAACTTCCTGACACGGTATAAACCATCAAAGGGATTCATGATCCATATCGGATATGAAGGAACTGGTGAAATAGTAGAAACTACCTCTATGCGACTTTTACCATTCTACAAATTGATTCTTCAACCGTTAGAGCCTTAACAAAAAATTACTGTTACCATCCGGTTTTGGCGCATATATCCGTCTCATTTTCTTTGCAGAAGTCAGTAATCTGCGTCTTTATTTCATCCGGCAGATTGGACATAGTATCCTGCTGTTTTAGCTTTGCGAAAGCAGATTCCAGAAATTCTTTTGCTTTTTTTTCTTGCGACACCTCTTTTTTCAGGAGATATATTTTTTTTACCGTGACAAAACTGCTAAATCCTTCCATCTGATTTGCTTTCTCGAAAAGTTTTAAAGCTTTTTCTTTATTGTGATTTTCTTCATAAAAATGCCCCAGAAATTCAAGTGTTCTGATATCATAGGATCCCACCCATTCATACATTCTTGCCAAACGAAATGCTCCGGAATTGTTTCCCACCCGATCTTCCGTAATAATCGCGGACTGGTATGCCTGTTTACTTAACGGATACGCATAAACAGAAAGATGAGGCTTATCCGCGTGAAGAAATATTCTGCTTGTAATTACCAGTATTAGTGCGAGATGTAATATAAGAGAGGTTGTTCCATAGACAAAACTGCCGTCCATTTCTTTTTCTTCTTTGTAGATTATTCCCGCAAGTATCATAAAGAGAATAAAGAGTGAGTATATCCGGTATGTATAGTCGGTTTGAAAGACGAGGAGTAAATATATAAACAAAAGCGGATAAACTAAATTGGTTCCGCGGCCTGATTTTAAGATGAAAAAAATAAAAAGAGCAAAGCAAATAACTGCCGGTAATCCATTTTCTACGAGTACATCAAGAAATAAGTTATGTGACGTCTCTGACCACCATAAAGGATGGGAGAAATGTAAAGAGGAGGCATATCCGTAGTTACCCGGTCCTACTCCGAAAAACGAATTGGCGTAAAAAGATTTTATGGACTGCATGATATATTCAGGGCGCTTGGAAAGCAGTTCTTTGTATCCGAGATTAAGATAAGATGAGAAAATATCATTAGTTGATTTTAATATAGGAATTGACCGGGACTCCCTAACGGTAAAAACGGAGAAAAACAGCAGAATAATACCCATTACTCCGAAAACAAATGGTATTTTTTTACCTTTAATACTATTTTTTCTCCGGACTATACCGTAATAGAGTCCGGTTAACAGTAAAGCGTTATATGAAGACCTTGAGTAGGAAAGCAAAAAAAATGGCAGTACTAAAACGATGAAAATGCCGAAAACTTTTATTTTTTTTGTTATAGCCTGATAAATAAGGAAAATAATGAAGAGTCCCAGATAGTCTCCCAGATGATTATGGGAGCCGAAATTGGATACAACCAGTTGATATCCGCCGATTGGTTCTGCCAAAAAGGGAATTGTTTTTATAGGAGTTAAAAGTATCAGAAAATAGGTTACAAAAAAAACGCTTCCCCAAATAATAGAAGCATCTATAATCTGTTCTCCGTCCTTTTTATGGTTATAGAAAAAAATAAAGATTAAGAAAGAAGATATATAAAACAGAGTCAGTTCAAATGATCGTTGCACATCAGCGGAAAATCCAAAAGTGGAAACAAAACTGGAAGAGGCAAATAGACTAAAAAGCAGGGTTACCCTCTTTGGAAAATACAGTTTTTTCCTCTTAAGGAATGAAATAAAAAACAATACAGAAGGAAATAAAAAGTAAAGGTAATAGATAGTGTCATGGATACCGTTAAACCCGATTCCTTCAAGCAAAAGGGGGATTATGAAGATAAGTTGCAGGAAGAGCACCATATTGTTCTGTTGATTTTTATTTTTTGGATCATTAATATGAGATTAATGGGATACAGGACGTATCGTTTTCTTCTTTTACCATTTATTCTTATTCTTCTGATGATAGCATATCATCTTCTTTTTTTGCCGAAAAAAGCTTTTGCTCAATATCACACAATCGGAGGAACCATCAGAAATTGCGCTACCAATGCAGCTCTTCCTGGAGCTTCTGTGTCTGTTTTTGATGGAACATTGGGGCAAACTATAAATCTGACTACGGATGGAACCGGGCGTTTTTCCCGAGCCGGATGGGCACGAATTGGAGACTTATATTCAGTCAACCCCCAACTTTCTGCCCCAAGTGGATATACCGGAGGGCCACGAACTACACAACTGGGTTGGACACTAAATACCTGCAGCGGAGCTGATACTCCGCTTGGGTCTGCCTCTTATGAATGTCAGCGGGCAAACGGGGGTGACTGTTCTGCAACTATACCCGGAAATAGGGGGCCGGAACAGTGTAATTTTTGTTATAATCCGGCTCCCCGTAATTTATGTAGTGATTTGATAATTTCAGGAGTCATGCTCTCACCTAGTACTCCTCTTCAGATTACAGCTGTTGCAACTGTCCCTAATGTTCCCAGATTTATCTACGGATTTTACAATATGAACAATCTATATGGTCCCGGTAACCCCAAACCTATCCGGTTTGTGAGCGGAGTTGACTACGTAGTTGCGGAAAATGCATCTCCTCCGGCCGGTAGTCATACGATTGGAATTACTTATAGTCAGTTTGACCGGCCGGATCTCAATAACGGAGGTATAAAGCCAACTTATATCCAAGTAATCGGTTTTTTCATCGATCCCCTAACAAGTACGACTGCATCTCCTGATCCCGATTGTATTGTATGGTTTAATGTAGCTACTCCTACTCCTACTCCAACCAGAACACCAACTCCAACCCCAACCAGAACTCCGACTCCTATCCCGGTACCTAACTGTTTAGATGTAACGGTTCCTGCCGGTAACCTCCTGACTAATACCACCTATACGATTTCAGCGAGATATGCAAACGCAGCTGGCCCGGTAACGAACCGGGGACTGGCTGTAACCAACAATTTATGCTCAACTACCTATTTCGGTCAGACTTCAGCCGGGGGTCCGGGGACAGTTAACTATAGCTGGAGGACACCAGCAACTCCCGGTACCTATTATGTATACTGTCGTGCTTGGAATGCCATTATCGCTGAATGCCGAGGATATAACTCTTGTGTGACGGGGCCACCCATTTATCGCTGTACCGGGCCGA
>Ga0155406_115_pt1 | contig 43334 bp, 50 predicted proteins | sample RifCSPhighO2_02_FD_106374 | JGI IMG/M metagenome (GOLD analysis project Ga0155406, IMG submission 106374) | Candidatus Gottesmanbacteria bacterium RIFCSPHIGHO2_02_FULL_39_11
TAATTCTTCTATACTTCCTTTTATTTTTTCATAATTTCCGTCAGATCTAATTAATCCCAGATGGTAGGGCTCCTCAAAACCTGCTGTCATCCCGGGTTTATTTACCCTGTATACTCTTCCGAGTTCAAAAATAGTTACGGAATCAAAATTTGAGATATTTAATTTCAGCGCTGTTAATAAATTTCCCTTTAATGTCGGCCTGAGGTACTCATAGTCCAAGCTTACGGGATTAGTTAATTTAATAACTTGAGACGGTTCTATGGTTAAATGGTTTAATTGTTGTTTGCTTATTAAGCTATAGGTATACACCTCGGTATATCCAAAGCCTGAAATAATATTTTTTACTTTTTCTTCAAAAGAATAATTTTTAAAATAAGAAATTGGTTCTGTAGGAATTGATGAGTTGATAAATGTGGGGGTAAATCTATTGTACCCGTATATTCTTGCTACTTCTTCTATCAGGTCTTCTTCTATTTTTAAATCCTGGCGATAGGTGGGGATTGTGACGGTAATGATACTGGTGTTTTTGTCATGCTGAACTTGTTTCAGCATCTTCATTTCAGATTTTGAAGAGGATCCTGAAACAAGTTCGGGATGACGTTTTTCTTTAGGATTTAGTGCGAGACTTTCAAGAATTGAGGTTATTTCTTTTTCCGGAATATGTATTCCTAATACTTTCCTAACCCTCTCAAGATCTAAGTCTAATTTCCACGGATTAAATTCTTTTTCTTTTAAATCAATACTATCTGATGCTACTTCTCCCCCGGCAAGGGTCAAAATTAACCATGCAGCTCTTTTAAGCGATTCCAAAAGCCCGCCTTTGTCTACACCCCGTTCAAAAATTGCGGATGCATCCGATCTTAAAGCCAGTGCATGGGATGAGCGTCTTATAAGTAGCGGATCATCCGCGGTAACCTGCAGATAGACAGTTGAGGTCTTATCTGTAATTCCGCTGTTTAGTCCCCCTTTTATTCCGCAAAGATCAATTATCCTCTCTCTGTCTTTTATAATAATTGCATTTTTCGGCAGCTTATAAGATTTTTCATCAACTGAAGTAAATTCTTCTCCTCCTTTTGAAAGTGAAACATGTATTTCGTGTCCTTTTATTTGGTCGTAATCAAAAGCATGGGTAGGAATACCCATCTCAAACATGACATAGTTTGTGATATCTACAATAGTATTAATGGGCCGCAGATTTAGTTGTTTAATTCTTTTCTTCAGCCAATCCGGTGAGGATTTAACTGAAATGTTATCTAAAATAATTCCGGTATATCTTGGAAAAAGTTTAAAATCATTGTGAATGGTAATAGGTAAATTCTTGGAAGGCCTTGGTAAAGAAACTGAGGGAAGTTTTATTTTTTTCCTTCCGATTGCGGCTATTTCACGGGCAATTCCGATAATTGAGAGAAGGTCGGGTCGGTTTGGGGTTACTTCAACCTCAAAAACATCTTCTCCTTCCATTTTTAATACTTTTTCAACGCTAAGACCCAGTTCCGTAAGACGCCATGCTAATTCTTTCGTCGGAAGCGAAATATCTACGTATTCTTTAAGCCAGTTTATTGGAGCAAACATAAGTTTCTCTCGTCATGCTGAATTTATTTCAGCATCTTCAGAAGATTCCTGAACCGAATTCAGGACAGGCTCTGAAACAAGTTCAGGATGACAAATATATTAAAATTGATTAAGTATCCTCAGATCCGGCATTGTTAATAATCTCAGATCATCCATTCCGTATTTTAAAGTTACCAGACGTGAAAGACCGATCGCGAAAGCAAATCCCCGCCACATTTTGGGATCAATTTTAGCTGATTTTAATACATTGGGATGGATCATTCCCGCGGGCATAATTTCAGACCATCCCGAGTTTTTACAAAAACTGCACCCCATACCTTTGCAGACGGTGCACTGCATATAGGTGTCAACACCCGGCTCGACAAAAGGAAAATTAGTACAGGCAAATCTTAATTTAGTTTTTTCCCCCATGATCTTTTTTAAAACGGTTGTAATCGTTCCAAAAAGATCAGAAAGAGTGATGTTGCGATCAACGGCAAACCCTTCCAATTGCCAGAATTCAAACCCGTGGGAGGCATCAACAGCTTCGTATCTAAATGCCTTTCCGGGAACAATTACCCGGATAGGAGGTGGGGTGCCCTCCATGACGCGAACCTGCATGGCGGATGTTTGAGTCCTTAAAAGAATTTCTCCAGGATTTGTACTCCCTTTTGTATCTATATGAAGGGACTGCTGAGTATCCCGTGCGGGATGGTCGTTTGGAAAATTTAGACTCCCAAAATTATACCAGTCTGTCTCAATTTCAGGTCCGTCGGCAGCTTGAAATCCAAGACTCTTAAAAATATCCAGAAGCTCATATAAAACATGTGTCTGAGGATGAAGATGTCCAAGCGCGGGTTTTTCACCCGGAATAGTTACATCAAACCAGGGAGATGAGTAAAATACGATAAGAGATTTCTTTTTATCCGTAAATGCTTTTTCAAGTTCCTTTTTTACGCTATTAATCAGTTTTCCTATTTTTGGTTTTTCTTCATTTGAAACTGTTTTTATTTCCTTTGAAAGGGTTGTAAATGATCCGCTCGTTGCAAAAACAGACAACCAGAGAGACTCCAAAGTAGAGGGGTTATCGACACGTTTAATTTTTTCAAGGACATCCTGTTGTAACGATTTTAATTTAGATTCCATATATGCTGTCATCCCGGGCTTTGACCCGGGATCCAGAATAGATTCCCACCTTCCTGCCTGTCGGCAGACAGGTAACCTACCACCACTTCTCTATTCTATCAAAAGACTTGTGAATGTCATCTATCCGTCGCTATTTGGTTAAGATATCCTTCGTAATTTCTCCTAAGTTCCGTTAAACTATCCCCTCCGAATTTTTCTAAGAATGCCTGTGCTAAAGTAAAAGCGGCCATGGATTCGGATATTACTCCGGCTCTGGGTACTACGCATATATCCGATCTTTCTATATTTGCCCTCACTTCTTTTTTAGTTGTTATATCAACCGTTTTAAGGGGATTTCCCAGTGTTGAGATGGGTTTGTGATAAACCCGCAGGATTATATCTTCCCCGTTTGTGACCCCGCCTTCAATTCCTCCGGCCCGGTTTGTAATTCTTGCGTATTTATTATTAACCAATTCAATTTCGTCCTGGACTTCAGATCCAAGTTTTGAGGCATTTTCAATTCCGTTTCCAATCTCAACGGCTTTTACAGATGGGATACTCATAAGAGATGCGCTGAGTTGTCCGTCCAGTTTTCTGTCCCAATGTACGTAGCTTCCAAGACCTGTTGGAATTCCTTTTACAATAATTTCGATGACCCCACCTAAGGTATTTTTATTTAAAATTGTTTTTTTTATCTCCTCTTTCATTTTGCCAGACGTCTTCGGATCAATACACCGGATCTCGGGATCAGTTTCAAATACTTTTTTTATTTTTTCAAAATCACGGCTATTCTCTTCTAATCTAATTTGTCCAATTTGTATGGTATGACTCGCAATTTCAATTCCAAATTCAGATAAAAGTTTTCGGCAGACGGATCCTACCGCAACTCTCATAACGGTTTCCCGGGCTGAAGCTCTCTCTAAAACATTTCTGATATCCGTAAAATGATATTTTAACATTCCCGGTAAATCAGCATGACCGGGGCGGGGGTTGGTAATTGGTGACGGTTGATAGTTATTGGTTGGTGATTTGATAGACATTTTTTCTGACCAATTTTTAAAATCCAAATTATCAACTTTTAAAGCAATCGGACTTCCCAGAGTTTTTCCGTGCCTTACTCCTGAAAGTATTTCAACTTGATCATCTTCAATAATCCCTCTTCCGCCCCGTCCGGCTCCCGATTTTCTTTTATCAAGATCCTTTTGAATATCTTCTTTGGTTAAATTTAAGCCAGACGGAATACCCTCTAAAATAGCTACCTCAGATGGCCCATGTGATTCTCCGGCGGTTAAAAAACATATCATATCAGTTTACTCAATTCTTTTTTAATATTATTTTTATTTAATTTTTGTCCTGTAAATAATTCAAACTGCAGTAAAACATTATTTAAAATCATTTTATCCCCGCAAATGGTAATTGCTCCTTTTTCCTTTGCTTCTTTTATGAATCGGGTTTCTCTTGGATTATACACGATGTCAAATACAATTTGGCTTTTTTTAATAAGATTTTTTGGAAGAGGTGTTTCATTTTCGTGTTGTCCTTTCATTCCTAATGGAGTTGAATTAATTATAATGTCATAGTCACCGATACCGGATAAATCCTTTAAGTCGTAAGCGCGGTTTAATCTGAATTCTTCAACTAATTTTTGCGCGTTTTTAACCGTTTTATTGTAGACATCAATTATCCCTCCGTGCATCTTTAATCCGTAGCAAAGAGCCCGGGATGCTCCTCCTGCTCCAATTATCGCAGTTCTTTTGTTAGAAAGAGAAATGATTTCAGATAACGCTAAAACTGCCGCTTCTGAATCCGTATTAAATCCCATCCATTTATCTTTTTTCTTGATAGCAGTATTGATGGCGCCGGTCTTTCCTGATGACGGGTCCAGTTTGTCTAAAAAAGGAATGATATTTTTTTTATGCGGAATGGTAACCGCTATACCTTTGAAATATAACCTGTTAATAATTTCCATTCCGATTTTAATATCAGGAATATCCAATGCAAACATGCGTGCATTTATGTTATTTTCCTTATATCCGATGTTATGAAGGGCAGGTGAAACGGAATGAGAAATAGGATGACCAACTACTCCAAAGAGGAAAGTTTTTTTATCAAAAATAGATTCACTATCGTTGTAAATAATTAAATCCGCGGATTTTTCATATAAATTTTTTCTTTCCTCGTATGTTTTTTTCAGATCATCAAAGAAATTTTTGGCATCCGTTAAAAACGGTCTATTTACTTTGTCTTTTATTCTTTTATATAAAATATCAACGGTTGACTTAAGATAAATTACGTACCCGTTTTTTTTAAGTAAGCCAATATTATCAGAGTCTAGAATCACTCCCCCGCCCGTTGCTATAATGTGATTATTAATTTTTGAAATTTTTGCGATTAATTTCTTTTCTTCATATCTGAATTCTTCCCATCCGTTTTTTTTAACAAAATCGGAGATGGGTATTTTAAATTCTTTTTCAAGTTCCACATCCAAATCTATCCATGGCAATCCAAGCCTTGCTGAAAAAATTCCGGCAAAACTTGATTTTCCACTTCCCCGCATTCCTATAAAAATAAGATTCATATTAGTGGATTACAATAATGTTTGCTCCTAAATTCTTTAAATCTTTCCAAAAATTCGGGTATGATTTATTTACAACTTCCGCATTTTTAATTACCGACTCGCCTCTGGCAAAACAGGCAAGAATGGAAAGAGACATGGCGATCCGGTGATCTTTCCATGTATTAAATATGTCTCCTTTAGGATTACCGCCCATTATTTCCAATGTATTTTCCGATGAATTTATTTTAATTCCTGTTTTGGTTAACTCTGTTTGCAAGGCTTCTATGCGGTCTGATTCTTTATGTCTTAGATTTTTTATTCCCGTTATTACTGTTTTATAATTATTAAAAGAAGCAAGTACTGAAACGGTTGGGACTAAATCAGGAAAAAAAGACATATCTATATTTTCTTTTTTGTCTTTAATAATTTCTAATATTTTTTTATCTCCCTGTACCGAATTCTCAGTTAAGTTTTTAAATTTAATTTTAGCTCCCAGTTCATTTGCTAATATAAAATAGGATGCCGAACTGTAATCCCCTTCGATCCGATAGGTAACTCCCTGATATTTCTGAGGGGGGACATCATAAGTTTTATTGTCCTTTACATTTACGTTAACTCCGAATTTTTTCATAAGATCAACCGTTATATCTACGTATGGGTGAGAGGGTAACCGGGATATAAGATGTATTATTAACCCTTTTTTTAATACAGGCGAAATAATAAGAAGTGCACTTAAAAATTGAGAACTTAATGAAGAATCTAGGCGCACTTCACCTTTTGGAATCTGCAAGAGAGCTTCTTCAAGAGGTTTGATTGGCCTTTCCAGCAAGCGATTACTTCCTGTAAAATGAATTGAGACAGATGATAAGAAGCTGACTGCTTTTAGAAATCTGTATGAAGTTCCTGATTCTTTTACGTTTAAAGTTATTTGTTTTTTGTCAGGATTTATATTCCCATTTGTGCCTAGAATAATAACTCTGTCTTTCTCCTTTTTAATCCCTACTCCTAATTGTGACAGACAATTTAGAGTTGTATCCGTATCTTCACTTACTAACGGATTAATTATAGTTGTAATCCCGCTTGCTAAAGCGGCCATTATAAAAGCCCGATGCGTGACGCTTTTACTGGGAGGAACCGAAATACTTCCTTCAAGTTTTTTACCCGGTATTATTTTAATGTCCACTTGATTTTATATGCGTAACCAATTTTAATAATCCTTCTTCATAACTTTTTTCCTTTTTACCCGCAACCGTTTCGACTGAAATTTCTTCTAATACATTTATTTTCCTGAAATCCTCCCGGTTTGAAATATCTGAAAGATGCACGTCGATAACCGGAATATTGGCATCCTTTAGTGCATCAGCGAGGGCATACGAGTAATGGGTAAGAGCTCCCGGATTTATTAGAACCCCTGAAGCTTTTTGGCAATTGTGTTGAATAAAATCAATCAGTTCTCCTTCATGATTTGATTGAAAAAAAACAAGATTTATCCCTCGGGATTTTGCCTGGGTTTTTAATTTATCGTTAATTTGGAAGATGGTAAGAAAACCGTAATGCTTTGAGTTTCTTTTTCCAAGCATATTAAGATTGGGTCCGTTTATCACCAATATTTTCATAAGTTTTTGTTACCGTTTAAAAAAGCTAACGATTTTTTCAAATTATCCGGATTTATTTTTACTCCCGGCAGCGTAATTCCGATTTTTTTAATGGCAACATAGGTTTTATTTTTTTTATCTTTTTGCATAATGTCCAACACTTTCGGAGTTGAAAAAGTAATAGAATTTACAATATGTAAAGATAAAATACTCATTTTAATTTTTTCAAATTCTTCCTTACTTAAGTACCCGTCCAGCATGCTCATATAGCTTTCTCCTAAAAGTCCCCAAACTACTGCAACGCCATGTGAAACTGTCCCGTTTTTTTCTCCCTCAATGCCATGACCGATTGTATGTCCTAAATTTAATTTCTCTCTTTGTTGGCCCGTTTCATTCGGATCAGATGCTACAATTTCCATCTTTATTTTTTGACATGCTTCAATTATTGGTCTTAGGGTTTGACCCGATTTCACATTGTTAAAAATAGACTGTATGTCCAAAAGTTTCGGACTATTCCATCCGACAAAGTACTTCACGATTTCCCCTATTCCGCTTTTTAATTCTTTTTGGGGAAGAGTCGCAAGAAAATCCGTATCGCACAACACGATTTCCGGCTGATAAAAAGTTCCGATCATGTTTTTGTAAAGCATTCCGTTATTTTGAACATTTACTCCTGTTTTCCCTCCGAGGGATGCATCTACCATCCCCAGAAGTGTTGTTGGGATATACACCGTTTTAATGCCTCTTAAAAGAACTGATCCTATAAATCCTCCCAGGTCCGTAACTGTTCCCCCCCCGATTGATAGAAAAACGGATTTTCGCTCAACATCTTTTTCTATAATTTGATTGATTAAGTTAATCAGATCACCATTTAATGTTTTACTTTTTTCAGATGCACTTACAGGAATAACAGAAGCCACAACACCCAGCTTTTTAAACCCGGAATTGATAGTATTTCCATATAATTTCAGTATGGTACAATCGATAAGACATACGACAGATGAAGGATTTAACTCCTTTAACTTTTCAGAAAAGTTTTGCATCAAATGGGATCCTACACTAATTTTAGTGTCTATTTTGTGAGTAGTCATATTATTTTTGTTGATACGTTTTTGATTCTTTTAACATCTCTTTCCATATTTTTATAATGAATTTTTCAGATAATTTATAATTTTTGTTTAACAATCTGACATGATTTAATATTTCCTCTTCTCTTTTTTTTTGAAATACAGGAATATGATTATTTCTTTTAAATGATTTAATTTTTTCGACAACTGAAAATCTTTTTGCAATAAGCTTAATTATTTTTTCGTCCACTTTGTCAATTTTCTCTCTCAGGTTGTCAAGTTTCATATACGGGTGATTGAGAATAAATTCCTAATAATTTGACGGACTCGCATTTATCTTCAAGACCCTCAACTAACGTATTAAAATTTCCGTTTTCAGGTTTTATAAGATCCACAAAAAAACGGTATTCCCACGGTTTTCCTTCAATCGGACGGGATTCAATGGTTGTTAAATTAAAATTCTTTGATGCAATACTAGACAGAACATGAGAGAGACTTCCGGGTACGTGTTTAACGGAAAATAAAATAGACGCTTTCTCTCCGTCTTTTTTTAACCTTCTTGAAATAACTGCAAAACGTGTAAAGTTATCTCTATGATTTTCTAAATGTTCTTTATATATAGTTAACCCGTAAATTTCTCCGGCTTTTTTGCTTCCCACCACAGCACTTGTGCTATCGCCGGTTTTACTCAAATCCCTGGCAGCCGTTGCGGTATCGTTGACGATAATTTGGATAATACCGGGATGTTTTCCAAAAAAATTTTCACATTGCGCAAAGGCTTGATAATGAGAGAAACAAGACTTAATCTCATCCACTGATATCTCATTATTAATTGTTAAAAGACAATGATTAATTCGAAGGACAACTTCATTTGTAATAAATAAATGATATTTATTTAGAAGATCATAGCTTTCAACAACTCTTCCATGCAATGTATTTTCAATTGGAATAACTCCCAAGTCATTTTCGCTCTTCCCAATCCTTTGGAATATCTCTTCAAGAGAGACGCACGACAATAAATCATTCGTATTATTGAATTTTTCAGCAGCTATGTTTGAGAAAGATCCCGGTAAGCCAAAGTATGTAATAGTGTTTTTCATATTTATTCCCTGTCAACTGCCCGTGCAACCCGTTTAACTTCTTTAACCAATTTTGTCAACTCCTGAGGCGAGATAGCCTGGTCGGCATCCGAGATTGATTTTCTGGGATCTGTGTGCGCCTCAATCAGGAGCCCGTCAGCCCCCGCTGCAACCCCCGCCCGGCTTAAGGCTCTGACCATATTAGCCCTTCCCGTGCCGTGACTGGGATCAACAAATACAGGAAGGTGTGTCTCATGCTTGAGGTATGCAACGGCATTTAAATCCAGGGTAAAACGGGTTTCCTGGACATGAGTCCGTATACCTCTTTCGCATAAAATCACATGCTCATTTCCTCCGACTAAAATATATTCGGCAGCCAGCAGCAATTCCTTGTATGTTGCCCACATGCCTCTTTTTAGAAGTACCGGTTTGCGACTTTTTCCAAGCTCGCGAAGGAGCGGATAATTCTGCATGTTTCGGGCACCTATCTGGAAAATGTCTGTATATTTTTCAACAAGCTCAATATCTCTCACATCCAGTATTTCAGTAATTACGGGAAGATTATATTTTTTACCTGCATCGTGTAAAAATCGAAGTCCGATTTTACCTAACCCCTGAAAATCATAGGGTCCGGTACGGGGTTTAAAAGCACCTCCTCTTAGCACATGGCACCCGGCATTTTTGACTTCTTTTCCCATATCCTCAATCTGATGTTTAGTTTCAACAGAACAGGGTCCTGCCATAATAATTATTTCTCTTCCTCCGATTAATAGAGTGTTGCCAATTTTTATTTTTCCGTTGTTGGGGCGAAATGTTTTGCTTGCAAGCTTATACGGCCGGTCTATGGGAAGTATTGCTTCAACTCCTGAGTGTTTGGCAACTTCTCTTCGGGATAACTCGGAAAATTTGCCGTTAACTACATATAGACTCTGGCTTTTCCATTCAACGGGAATAACATCCACGTGAAGACTTACCAGAAGCCTCCTTACATCCGCATTGTCTTTAAAAGTGTTTGTTTGTTTTAGAGTAATGATCATGTTTTTGCTGTCATCCCGGACTTGATCCGGAATCCATTCTTTAATAAATAAGTTTTATTCTAAGATTCTTTTCTTAAGGATTGGATTCCCGCCTTCCCTAAAAAGCGAACTTTTCAGGGTAAACGCGGGAATGACACGTTTTTTCATGGTAAAAAATCTTTCAGATTTTTCACCATAATGGAGAGTAAGCCTCTTCTTCACTTTGCTCAGAATCGTCAACTCTCCATAAAAAAACCTCCCAGTTGGGAGGTTCAATATTGAAAGTGCTTATTGCACCATCAATCTTGCCTCCCTAGGAGGTAAAGTAAAAATAAAAGAATTTGGTAGATGTCAGGTTCATAGTGTTTATTTACCTTATCAGCTATTTTTTACTTTGTCAACGATTGCGTTAAAAGTTCCGGTATCCGTTATCAGTAAATTAGACAGAATTTTCCGGTCCAGCGTAATATTTGCCTTTTTCATTTTTGAGATAAACTCACTGTAATTAATTCCATGGTTTTTGAGGGCTTCTGAGATACGGACAATCCAAAGAGATCTAAAATCGCTCTTTTTCTTTCTCCGTCCGGCAAATGCATATTGTCCGGCATGAAGGGAAGCTTCTTTGGCAACCCGGACCAGTCTTCTCTTTGTCATCCGGTATCCTTTTACGGAACCGAGAAGCTTGTTATGTTTTCTTCTTGATACAACGCCTCTTTTTACTCGCATATATATGAAGATACTAAGAGAAAAGATATTAAGATACTAGAAGTAGTCTCGAAACCTCCGCGTCTGCGTCATGCTGAATTCATTTCAGCATCTTCAGAAGATTCCTGAACCGAATTCAGGACAGGCTCTGAAACAAGTTCAGGATGACAGTTTAGAGATGACTTCTAAGCGATTTTTTAATTTAATCTCTAAATATCCTAGTATCTCTCTTTTGTTATATTATATTTTTAATAGCTTTATAAAAACTTTTATTTACCTGTTTTGGCTCTGAAAATCTCCGTATCTGTCTTTTGTTTTTATGACTCATTCTGTGACGGGAACCGTGGTGACCACGCATAATTTTTCCCGTTGAGGTAACCTTAAATCTTTTGGCAATAGTTTTGTTTGTACGCTGTTTAGGCATAGAATCCCCTATTTTACCGGGTTTCTTTAAATGGTGCAAGTCCTGCAACCAATACTCTTCCTTCAAACATAGGTTGCCGTGAAACTTTAGAAATCGCGGCCAGTTTTTCAATGGCTTTGTTCATCGTGTTGTATCCAAATTCTTTTCTCGTTATTTCTCTTCCACGGAAGGGAATGGCAATTTTGACCTGATTTCCTTCTTTTAAGAATTCAGTTGCCTGGGCAACCTTGGTATTGAGGTCATGTTCACCGATAAAAGGTGAAAGTCTTATCTCTTTCATCCCTACATTTTTAGAGCTTTTCCGGGATTCTTTGTTCTTTTTAGCCTCAAGATACTTAAACTTCTTAAAGTCGATAAGCTTTACAACCGGAGGGTTGGCGCGGGGGGCAATCTCGACGAGGTCTTTCTCCTGAGACTGAGCCATACGGAGGGCTTCTTGCTTGTCTATAATACCGATTTGCTTTCCGGTATCATCTAACAGTCGGAGTTTTAGCGCCTGGATTTGGTAATTTATGCGGTAGTGTTTGTACAGGTTATTCAAGTTCTTTTTGAAAAGTTTGTAGAATTTCAGAAATTGAGTTTTGTCCTAAATCCCCCTCGTCCCGCTTTCTCAAACTTATAAGTGCTTCCTCAGGGTTTTTAGCATCAAAACGTTCTATCTCTTTATCCCCTATTATACCGATAAAGGGTACTTTTTGTAAAGTCGCATCCCGGATCTTCGCCTGCATGCGTTCATTTCTATCGTCAACCTCAACGCGGAAATCCTTACTGATAAGATGATCAGCGATTATTCGGGATGTGTCAACGTGTTTTTCGGAAATGGGAATTAAAGTTAACTGAACCGGAGAAAGCCACAGGGGAAACTTTCCTGCGTAATGTTCGATAAGAAATGCAATAAACCTCTCATGTGTTCCTAAAGGAGCCCGGTGGATAACATATACTTCTTTTTCTTTTCCGTCGTTGTCAATATAGTTCAAATTAAATCTCTTTTTTGCGGCAAAATCAAGCTGTACGGTTGAAATAGATTCTTCTCTTCCTATTACGGATTTAATTTGAAAGTCTACTTTAGGACCATAAAAAGCCGCTTCATCCATTTTTTCAATAAAGGGAAGTTTTGACTCTTTAAGAACCTCTCGGATTGCGTTCTCAGAGAAACTCCAGGAATCCGGCTCATCAATATATTTAGATTTATTTTTGGGGTCATGAAGAGACAGGCGCATATAATAATCGGTAATTCCAAAAACTTTGTAATAATACTTATGAAGCTCAACAACGCGCAGAAATTCACTTTTTATCTGATCTTTTCTGCAGTAGATATGCGAATCATTCATCGTCATTCCGCGAACTCTTAAAAGACCTGCAAGAGTTCCTGAGAGTTCGTAGCGGTAAACCGTCCCATATTCAGCCAGACGAATCGGTAGGTCTTTGTAGCTTCTGGGTTTAGATCTATAGATAAGGTGATGGGCAGGACAGTTCATTGCTTTAAGGTAATATTCCCCATCATCCAATTTCATACCTGGATACATGCTTTCTTTATAATATGGAAGATGTCCGGATGTCTCAAAAAGAATTTTTTTAGCCAGATGCGGTGTGGCAACACGCTGGTATCCCCAGGCTTTTTCTGTTTTTTTAGCAAAGCGCTCCAGTTCTTCTCTTATAATTGTCCCTTTAGGAAGCCATAAAACAAGACCCGGACCAACCATGTCATCAAATGTAAAAAGTTCCAGTTCCGCCCCAAGTTTTCTGTGATCTCTTTTTTTAGCTTCCTCTTTTTGCCACAGATATTTCTCGAGTTCATCTTTGGTCGGAAACGCTGTTCCGTAAATCCGTGTCAGCATTTTATTTTTCTCATCCCCCCGCCAGTAAGCACCGGCAATGGAAAGAAGCTTAAAGTGTTTGATATTACTTTTTGGATAGGGAGTATGACCTCCGCGGCACAGGTCGATAAAATCTCCTGATTTATAAAATGTTATTTTTTCTCCTTTTTGTATCAATTCTTCAATTAGTTCAAGTTTATACGGATTATTTTTAAAATACTCGATAGCTTGATCGCTTGATTTCTCAATCCTCTCAAACCCATCCCAGGATTTAACCATCTTTTTCATTTCCTCTTCTATTTTTGGCAAATCATCCTCAGATATTTTCACATTGTCGAAATCGAAGTCGTAATAAAACCCTTCATCAATTGAAGGGCCAATGGTGGGTTTTGCGTCAGGATAAAATTTCAAAACGGCAGCGGCCAAAAGATGAGCGCAGGAGTGCCTGAGGTTATTAAGCTGGTTTTGTTTGTTGTTATCCATAAAATAATATGTCATTCCCGCGTTTACCCTGAAAAGTTCGCTTTTTAGGGAAGGCGGGAATCTATACCTTCAGATAAAAATACTAAGAATAAAACTTATTTATGAATGAGTGGATCCTCGATCGAGCCGAGGATGACAAAAAATGTCATTCCCGCGCAGGCGGGAATCCAATCCTTAGACTATTTCATTATATAAATCTTTCCAATAAGGGTTACTTCTTTCAATTAATTTTATTTTCCAATCACGATTCCAATGTTTAAGCTGTTTTTCTCTTTCTATCGCTTCTTCAATTGAGCTAAAGACTTCAAAATAAACTAACCTATTGACATTGTATGTATTAGTAAATCCTTCCACCAAGTGATTCTTGTGTTCAAAGATACGTCTTATTATATTGCTTGTTACTCCTATATATAATGTTCCTCTATATTTACTTGCAAGAATATAAATACAAAATTGTTTTTCTGTCACTTTGTTGTAATTATTAAGGATTGGATCCTTGTGTCAAGCACGAGGATGACAATCTCTTGCATAAAAAAAGCCGCTGGATATTCACGATCCGGTTGGGAGGTTCCATCGTGATTCCTAAACGGCACTTAATTATTCTTGTTTCGTAAAGATACGGTACTTCTTTGAGGTTGGTGAGATCTCATGCAAATGAAATACAATGATATGATACCAAAGCAATTCTGTTTGGTCAACTGTTTTCGTAGAGCATATTAAAAACATGCCCTGCTGCCCCCAGTATCCCCGCATTTGGAATTTGAAGAAATCGAATAGGTCTGCCGCTGTACCTGATCGCCTCTTTTCTAGCAATTATTTCATATCCGGGAGTTCCCCAGAAGAATGAACCCTCGATGGGGATTTTAATTTCATCAAAAGGATCTCCCGGATCTAGAGAGACGGCAGATCCTATCATAGTTCCGACACATTGAGCTGAACGGTATCTGAGCCGTGCAGATGCTGCCTCCATGATGGCATAATCATTAGGATACAATCCCTTCATAAAAGGTTCGAGAAGGAGGATCTGTACCTAAGAAACGGGAAATATCCGGGGCAGAAGAGAATTTTTCACCTACCTCGTTGGGTAAGTTGACTAAATTACCCAATAGACCTCCCGCAGTTCGTATGGAATCTCCTATATACATTCCTGATATTTGTTTTTTCAGCCGGTTGTAAACCGGGATTGGTGCTTTTTCTATTCACTATATGAGAAATAATCGTTTGTGGTATACCATTAAATCCCCCGGATTCGGAATTATATATTTTTCCGTTATAACTAAGTGCCAGATTAAATCCGGTTGCTACTACTCCGCCCCAATTATCTTCCAGAACAGCGACTGTATCGTTCATTACGGCAATTTTTAAGCTATCAGGTAAGTTATCGATATTCCAACCCGTAAGATTTTCTCTAAGAACTTCTATAAAAGTTTGTCCGATATGGACATCCTCTATTCCTTCAACGCTAAATCCTTTTGCCATATGTTTATATGGAACTACATCAACTCCATTTTGTGTATGACATGTTTCTCCTGGAAATGAATATACGATACCTAATCCGTGGAAAGTTTGTCCGGCTAATATGTCTTTAACCGGATCCATCATTGCACGGATAAAGTCTTTGGGATTTGAATATACTTTTTGTGAAATAGGAGCTTGTTGGAAACAGGGAGATGAATTGTTGGAATTTTGAATTCGAACATTTCCCTCATTATCCGCCTTTACAATTGCAACACGTACGTTCGTTCCTCCTACTTCAAGAACCAGAACCTTATGGGAGGGATTCACCTTCTCTGGATCGAAAGGAGAAAGTCCAGTGTCTATCATGGCGAGGCTTCCGGTACCGGGGTATCTGATTCCTTTTAGCAGTTCTTCTTGATATCTTCGGGAGATGGCATTAAGACTCGGTCTTGAAAGGTGTTGGGCTCCGAGCTTGTTTAATATATCGATTGCCTCCTGAAATTTTCTTCCGTCGGGAGAAGGGGGAAATATATGCTCGTGACTTTTCATAAAAAAGGGCAGGGTGCGCGCATATGGATTTGAACCATAGACCTTTTCGATGTCAACGAAACGCTCTACCACTGAGCTATGCGCGCAAAGTGAAGCAATTATACGGTATAGAAAAATTTGGAGCAAGGGAAAAATATATTATTCCAGGACAATCGTGTTTTAATTGTCTCAAAGCTGTCATCCCCGTGTAGACGGGGATCCATGGATTTCTGCATTTATGGTTTCGTTGACGGATGCGTTATTCTTGCATCCGGATCTGAAGAATTTCGTGCGGGGACAAAAATAATTTGCTCCTCACCTAACCTAGCTTTGGAAACTTGAACAATTTCGTGGTTTGTAACTCCTAATGCATCTGCCATGTCAAAGTCTCCATATCTACCACCGTGAATAGGTTGTTCAGTAGGAACAGGAACTTCACCTTTTTTTGCCATATTTTCCTTTTAAAATAAATAATATTTATAACTGGATCCCGGATCTTCGTCCGGGATGACGAATTGCTTTTATCCCGCGCTGGTTGCCAGAGAGCGTTCATTGGACATGCCGAATGTGGTTCCGTGTTTTTTGAACTGCTGCCAGTATCCTTTTTTCTTTTTACCCCGTCCGTTAAATTCTGAAAGCCATGAAGAACTTTCCTCAACTTTTATCCGAAGTTGTCTTATTACGGTAAGTAGCCATTCGAAGAAGCGGATGTAATAAATTCCGGCCTTTGCCGGAGCATTATCAACAGAAACTTTAGCCAATTCTCCTTCAAGTTTTTTCTCGCTTTTTTCAAGCTTCTTGACTTGTTTTGTGATTTCTTTAAGAAGCTCACGGGTTTCTTTGGCAATTTCCTGTTCTCCTTCTCTTTTATCCAGATGGTGGAATGAAAAAATGGTTCCTTCATGTTTTTCGACCGGATGCTCTTCAGTTTCAGGGGAGCGTTCCGCATCGCCATTGCCGCTCCCGATCCCTAAAAGCTGGGAAAGAAAATCCGTGGGTTTTACGATACTGGCTGCATCTGCAGCCATTTTTTTAAGCAAGGTTGGGTCTTCTCCGAGATGTTTTGGAGTTTCCTTGAGTTTTTCGCCGGTTTCATCCCCGAAGCGGTTTAATTTACGTTTGGATTTATTTCCAAATAGAGCCATAGGATAACCTTTTATAATTAATGGAAGTGTCGGTAGCCGGGGAATTTATAGCACAAAAAAGAGGAAAAGTCAAGAAAAACTATAGGTTACATGTCATTCCCGCGAACGCGGGAATCCAGTAATTTGAAGATGGATCCCGGATCCCTTCGATGCTCAGGGTAAACAAGTCCGGGATGATAAGACAGGATTAAAGAGAATTTAAGTAGTCTATTACTTTCTGTTGTCTTATTAAATGAGCCAGATAGTAGGTGTCTTTTTTCATAGCTTCCCGATCCTCAGGCTTCTCAACTTTTGCGATAACAGCCTCAATATCTTCCGGTGTGACTATGATTTTCTGCTCTTCCGCGACCTGTAACAAAGCAAATTCAAGCATGAGGTTTTTCTCGGCTTGGGTGGTGTATTCACCTTTCAGTTTATCTGTTGTTGTGTTTTTTGCCATAAGATACTGCTCAACCGTAAGGCCCAGTTTTTTTGTTTGATCCAAAAGGTTAGTAAGCATCCGGTTCACCTCATCTTGGACTAAAATGTCCGGTACTTCAGTCTCAGTTTCGCTTACCAGAGCTCCTAAGAGTTCATCCAGAGAGGGTTTATTATCCCCCTCTTTTGCCGGAGGGTCTCCCGGCTTATAAATTTTGACTTTACCTTTTTTAAGTTCAGCAATCTTTTCTTTGTAGTTTTTAAGCTTAACAACGGGTTTTATGGCGCAAATTGCAGTAAATTCCCACGGCTCATTTTCTTTAGCGCTTTTTATGGTTACCTGAGGAGAGGAGATAGGATTGATAGAATTGGTTTTTAACGCCTCGGCATATGACTTAGGAACGATTTCTTTTATCACTTCTTCATATACTTTCTTCTGATCGATTTTTTCTTTGACGAGATCTATAGGAGCTTTACCTTTGCGGAATCCGGGAAGTTCTGTATCTGAAGCAACTGCAGCAAAAATAGTTTCGTACGTAGCTTTTACCTCATCCCAGGGAATGGTTACCGTAAGTTCAACGGTTGATTTAGGAAGCGATTTTACGGTTGATGCAGCCATAATCACGAATTATACAATGAAAATGATCAATTTCCAATGCTCAATGTACAATGATACAATCAGATAAAGAATATTAAACGAACAACGAACAACGAATTACGAGTATGTCAATTTCTAATAACAAGCCTTGTCCGGTATGCGGAAGATACCTGAACCGTGCGATGTCTGTTGATGCTTTGGTAGTAAAGGACGGTAAAGTACTTCTAATATTAAGAGGAGAAGATCCGTATAAAGGATACTGGGCAATTCCGGGCGGCCACCTGGATTTTGATGAGACTTTAGAAGATGCGGCTCTGCGGGAACTGAAGGAAGAAACAAACTTAAAGGGATCGCAGACTCAATTACTCGGAACATACAGCAATCCCAAACGTCACCCCAAACAAACCGCCGCGGCAACTTTTATTATTCTGGATCCACAAGGGGAAGAAAAACCCGGCGATGACGCAAAAGAATGCAAGTATTTTCCCTTAGATAAACTTCCAGAAAATTTAGCATTTGACCACAGAGAGATTATTGACGACTACAAACATTCAACATTTAACAAATAACACCGATGGAAAAAAATAAAAAGATAAATAAAATATTAAAAATACTAAAAAGTACATATCCCACAGCAACTATTGCTTTAAACTTTTCAAATCCTTTAGAGCTTTTGATTGCGGTTATTTTGTCCGCTCAGTGCACGGATAAAATGGTAAATACGGTTACGGATAAATTGTTTAAGAAATATAAAACATTAAATGACTATTGCAGCGCCTCTTTAACTGAGTTTGAAAGCGACATTAAATCAACCGGTTTTTATCATAATAAAGCAAAAAATATTTTAGAAACGGTAAAAATTTTAAAAGAAAAGTTTGGCGGTACAGTTCCCAAAACAATGGAGGAACTGATTACTTTAAAAGGGGTAGCAAGAAAGACTGCAAATATTGTTTTGGGTAATGCGTATAAAGTAGTTGTTGGAATTCCGGTTGATACACATGTAGGAAGAATCAGCCAGCGTCTGAGACTTGTCGATCTTGAGAAAATCGGAGGAAAGAGAACGGTTACATTTAAAAGAAAAGGGAAGGAAGTGGTCGACTTTAAGAAAGATGCCGATGCCAATAAAATTGAGAAAGAACTGATGAACGAAATTCCCCAAAAAGATTGGATAAAAATAAGCTACGAGATTATCGATCACGGCCGTGCAATCTGTAAAGCAGTAAATCCGAAATGCGAGATCTGTCCCCTATCCGAACTGTGTCCGGCGTCAAGGGTGTGAGATATGTGTCGAATATGTTACAAAATGAAATATAGTAAAAAAACTCAGGTTTGTCAGATGTTTTTTCACCATATATACTGAAAAATGCCTTTTTCAGTATAAACCCTTTTTACACTGAAAAATTTTTCTTAAAATTTTTCAGTGCTAATCCGTTTTGCGAACTCTACGAGTTGCAAACCGGAGTAAGATGGGTATAAATTACTTAAAACGGTATATTATTTTTTCTTTTAATTCTTTTCTATAAAGTACATTTGTAAGTAATAGCCTGATATAATCCAGTCCCAATATTGAGATGATATCTACGTATTTTGGATTGCGTACAATTCCTGCCATTACTTTAGTTGGTGGAATACCGCTGTCTATTGCATTCCATAGCCCATCTTCATGCAGACTTTTAATTAAAAATTCTTGTAATCTGCTCGTTGCTGTACTTCTACCTTTTCCTGCGAGCGCCGCTTCCATTTTTCGTTTGCTTAGAGCTACCTGTTGTCCGAAATTAACCGGACTGGATCCTATCAGCATATCGTGTGGATTCCATTTACCTGTGTTTAAATAACGCTGTATTTCATCTGCCATAATCTCTGCATATCCAGCAATGTTGCGAATAAGATACCCATTAAGCGGTTGATTAAGTCCTAATGATTCACCAAAGGCTGCAACACCACTTTCAGATGGAATCGAACGATAATCTAATAATCCTTGACTAAAAGATCCTGATACTACTTCCTGGCGTTTATCGAATGCAATGGGTATACCTCTGTCATTAAACCATTTAACATAGGCTTTAATCAGGTGTTTAAGTTTAGGAGTATGCCACTTAGCAATATCTATTAATGTTGTTTCCCAGCCTACAACGACTTCAGCTAATCCATTTCCTAGTGGCATAACCCACCCAGCACCTTCTTTGGGAATTCCTTCTCCTAGTGCAGGAAAACCATCTGCAAAAAGCAAAGCATCTTCGGATCCATGATACGGATATACTCCTCCGAAACAAGCCCTGACTGTTCGTTTCCCAACAGAATCTTGAATAATTTTATTTCCGAGAAGATTACTAAGAACACGGACTCTTGAACCTGTTGCATCAATAACGATATCCGAAGTAATAATATCTTCATGTGTTGTTTTAACTTCCCAGCGATGATCTGTATTAGTCACCTGGCATACAGATTTACCGGTAAGCACATGGTTATTAAACTTACTTCCTAATATATATCGTAGTTCTTCTAAAGAAAACGTCACAAATCCGTTTTTTCGCGTACTGTTTGGTAATACCTCTTCTCGTACAACTAGTCCGGGAGCTGATGCGTCATATCGAGTGTATCCTGTAATCAATTTTCTATCTTTTGCTTTTTCCTGATATTCAGGATCAAGACCTAAAGTTGTTGCTGCATATAAAGAAGTCAGATAATGAATTGATGGACTTCGAGGTTCTTTGCTTGCTTCTAAAACAACATGATTTAAACTGCGCCTCTCTAATTCTCTACTAAGAGTCAAGCCACTTAAACTTCCTCCTACAATAACAACAGGAGTTTTAATAATAATAGGTCCTTGTTCGGACGATCTAATTGTTTCATTACGATACATCGGCGGGGATTGTAAAGAAAAGAAGTGGAATAGTCAATCCTGATAGGCTAGAATACGAATTCTTATAGTCTATATTCTCCTGATAGCCTACAAAATATAGTTCTGATATCTTGGCTTAGAAGTCATCTCAAAACCGTCATCCTGAACTTGTTTCAGAGCCTGTCCTGAATTCGGTTCAGGAATCTTCTGAAGATGCTGAAATGAATTCAGCATGACGCAGACGCGGAGGTTTCGAGACTACTTCTAGTATTTATAAAGAATATTATCTATGAAAAGTTTTTGAGAAGGGACTGAGGATTTTTTGACTGATCTGTGTTTGAATTAAGTTCTGTCTCTGTCCCATTGGCAGAGACGGGGGAAATTTCACTGGTTGATTGAGGGGTTTTTTCAGGGGGTGGAGCGCCCAATCCTTTATTACGAGTCTTAAGAAATGCTTTTGTTGCGTCAGATACAGCTTTAGGTACATTGATTGGTCTAACCTTATCAAAATTTTCCATATTAGAAATGGTAGGTCCCGAACCGTGTCCTGAACTTAAGCGTCTCTGTGAGAGAGTTGATGTATCTGCTTCTATAATAATTTCTGCACTTTCCATAATTATGTATATAATACAATAATAAATACTTGGCGGGAATAGACTTCATGCATAGGCTTAGCTAAACACTCCATCAATACAGGGATAATTCTCATTAATTATACCATGGAATAAACGGTACTATAAGATGTAATCCGAAGTATATTTCAGAAGAAATGTGTATGGTAGAGTAGTGGAATATTTGACACCCAATATCTTCAACAGTAAAATAAACCGCTTTATCAAATAGTAGACTATGGAAATACTAAACATAAATGTAGGGGGAATGATGGTACCTCTTCATACATTTGAAAGTGAGTGGAAGGGTACGGAGCCAGATCCCGCGGATAAATTTTGGAAATTCCGTCTTCCCGATCAGCCGAGAGAGAAAGATCCCTATGGTTCTTTTCACTATTTTCCGGAGTGTATCGGGAAACTAAGCTTACCCTTAACGATAGAAGATCGGGTAGGGCTTTATTCTGATCTCAAGAGCCGAAGAAGAAATGAATCTCCGTTGGCTGGTATATTGTTTGATAGGGAAACGCGCGCATTAGTAATAGATACGATGGATTTAATAGGAACCCAAGTAAAAGAGGAGGTCTATTCCGATTCTGTTTTTAGAGCACTTATATTTAATCCCCACCCGCCCGTAATTGAAGGGCTCCAAATTGGTGAGAGATACCGGGAAGCTTCACTGGTATATCCCGGTTCTGACTGGCCAAGGACCGTTTATGTAAAAGGAGAAGTGACAACTCCTGAAGGGAAAATCGAAGGGTGGATGGGTCCGCAGGATGTTACATGGCATTCAGCGGATATGGTAAGAGAAAGAAGCGGAGTATTTATATCTCCTATTGAGGAGGGAATTTTGTATTTCTGGTATTTTGACAAGTTAGCCGATGAAGTAGCGAAAAAAGCTTCTGATCTTAATTTTAAACCGAACATCAGACTAACTCCGGAGCAGAATATAAGAATCGTTTACAAAAGATAAATATTATTTACTCTTCATTTTCGGCTTGTTTGGAAAGTCTTCAGTTGTGCCGGAAAGAAGACTTGCTTATCCATTCGCTACTGACACTGTGAGTCACAGGCTATTTCGTCTTTGTCTGCATCTCTTGCACCACATCCGCAAACAGTCAGTTGATACTGGGCCTCAGCACAGGACATATTCGGACAGGTTTTACTACAGTTGCAGGCGTAGCTTTCCGATTGCGTCTGGCTTTGTTGAGTTTGTACTCCTCCAACTTGAGATTTTGTCGGTGTGCTGAAAATTTGAGAGATGGTTGGGGTTATCAGACATGCTTCTCCCCATAAGCCTCTGTTATTTTCCCTTGCTTCCTGTTCGGCCAACCGGAATTTTTCCTGATACTTAATATCGGGTGGATACGATGAAGATTTGGCATAACCTTCTTTTACCAACAGTTCATTGACAAGTATGTTGTCTTTGTACACATACCGAAGCAGTCTTCCATATTTGTCGGTTTCAGATACATCTTTTTCCAATCCCACAATTTGTCCTTCAACTAATTCCTTATTCCGGGCAGATGCTTCTTTTGCATAACATTGGACAGGTTTCCGGGGATCCACAGCTTCCGGAGTATCGATACCGATATACCGGATTACTTTTCCGTTCTCAAGACTAATAGTGTCTCCATCGATAACTCTTTTGACCGTAGCAAGTTCCAAATTCAAAGGTGCCGGAGTAATAGACGGTTCAACTATAGAGGAAGGAATGGGTACAACTGTAGGGGCTTGAGTAATCTTAGTCTCGGCAACTTGTAAATTGTTTTTTGAAAGTGAGACAATAATTCCCATCAAAATAAAAGATGCGAGTAAACTGCTGCCGAAAATGATAAATACTTTTTTACGGGTAGGATTTGGTATATGAAATAGAGAAAGTATCGGTGGCCAGAGCAGTCCTATGGGAAGGAGTATAAGGAAGAGAAGAAAAAGTAATACAGATAAACCAACCATAATAAGATGTGACAGATTACGCGGGAAACTCTCACGCCAGTGCCCCGGAGGAGCCTGTAATTGAACACTTTCTCCCCTGGATTCAGAAAATCATGCTCGCCTACGAGATCAAAAGCACAGATGAAACTGATCCATTTCCGCCCGAAGGCATCAAGCTTTCTAAGGGTTATTATACGAAAAAAGTTAATTGATTAATATAGAACCTAGACGGATATATAAATTTACCTATTGATCAGCACCGACATATTCTGATTATATAAAATTAAGTGCTACGCGCTACGTTGACAAAATTAGAAAATTTCAAAACAAACTCATTTGGTCTTTATTAATGACTTTATTTTTAGAGGAACTGATAATTTTAGTTAATCCCAAACTTCGATAAGTTCGCAGTCGTTTAAAATACATCAATTTCAGCATGGGTGCTTGGTCATCAAAGTAATCATGAACGACGGCTTGTGTTTTACCCTCACAATTTCTTTGCACTCTACCAACATACTGAATTAACTTACCCTTCCAAGAAGATGGAAACGCCAGAAATAAGTGAGATACGGCTGGCCAATCAAAACCTTCGCCAATCAACTTGCCAGTAGCGATTAGCAATTGAAAGCGTTCTTGATTCATCCGTTTGGCGGTTCGCTCGCGTTGTTTTTTAGTCATAACTCCGGTTGCAATAGCGGCATGGATACCCTTGGATTTTTGTCGAACCAATTCAAGTAACTTCTCACAATGCTCAATCCGTTCGGTAAGCACCAAGCATTTTGCACCGGTTGTTAAAACTACTGCAATGTCGCTGGCAATTTGCTCATTCCGATTTACGTCGGCTACAATGAATCGACAGGCTTTCTGAAAGTCTTCCTGTTTACCGTTTCCTTTAAATTGGGTTTTCCGAGTAATTAACTCTGTTTTGATTGTTGGTCTTGATTCATTGCGTTTATCTTGATCATTATTTGTAGCCGTTATTACCTGGTCGCTGATGTATAAATACATCAATTTTTCCAATTTGTCCTTGCGAAAAGTAGTGGCGGTTAGCCCTAAAACATATTTTGCTGGGAATTGTTTGACTACAGTACTAAAAGTATTTGCAGGAACATGGTGGCATTCATCAATAATTATTAACCCAAAATCATTTTTTATTTCATCAACTCCTCGCCTGGATAGAGTCATATAAGAGGCAATAGTAACTTTTTTACCAATTTTCCACTTATTATCGCCAATCAACCCTAAATCATCTTTTGCCAGCGAAAAGTAATCGGCAATTCGTTTTTGCCACTGATGTAGTAGGGTATTGGTGTGAACAATAATTAGCGTTTTTTGACCCAGCTTTTTCGTCAAAGCTAGAGCAACCATGGTTTTACCAAACCCCGGTTGAGCTTCCAAAATTACGCGATTATTTACAACCAGTCTCGACAAAACTTGTCTCTGGTCTTTTCGTAGAATTAATTTTGAAGGAAAACGCATCTGCTTAGTGGTTATTCGTTGATCGGTAATTTCAACTTTAAGTTGTTCTTTTTGAATAAATTCGTTTAGTTTGTTTAGAAATCCCAACGGAACGACAACACCATCTGGTAATACTCCAAGAGTTTTAATAAATCTTGATGTTTGCCATGTTGAATAACCAAATCTCTCTTTGTCATAAAAGTCAGGATTGGGGAAGTTCAACTCCTTTTTTAGATAGCCATAAAGCTTATCTGGTAACCAAATATTGGGAATGAAAATATTTGCTCTCAAAACCAGCTTGACTTCATGGCTTTGAGTGATGGCTACCGGCTGATCGTCAGCCTCTTCATTCTCTTGAGTTTTGAGGTTTTCGTCAGGTGTTATCTTAGTATTTGCTGAGAGTTTAACCGGAAGTTTTATATAGCGCTCAAGAAATTGATCAACTTCTTGCTTGGTTATTTTTCGAATCTCGCGTAAATACTGTCATTGGTTGGGAATCGCTATGCCGTCTTGGTTAATAAACACAGTTTTTTCTTCAACGACAAATTTTCCTTGAAGAGGTAAACAAATCAAATTGCCATAACCCTTGCCGGTATGTTCGTCTTGGCTTGGGAACATTCGATCAAACGTCTTTCTGTTCTTAATACCTGCCTGACCTAGGAGAAGTTTACCCATCTGACGCGCTTTATAGGCAGGTAACCGTTCGCTAAAGAAAAACCATAGATGTCCACCATTACCGGATTTTGACCGTTCTACAGCACAAAATAGACCGTTATCTATGGCAATAATTGATACATTTTGTATCAAGTTAAACCAATCAAGTCTATCAAAATCAATGGCTAAGAAAGCAGTTGTATTGTCTGGAAACAAGGGGTAAACCCCAAGGGTTTGATTTCCTTCAAGGTGGGCTAAGATAACTGTATCCGTCAGTGCTTGTGGACTTTGATTTAAGCGATAAACTGGGGCATAACCAGACTTTTTCTGAGATAAATCTTCCCAATATCGAGCAAAGACGTCATCTCTGGTATTAAACAGAGATCTGTATAGCTTAATGTCTTCGACTGATATATTAGACATATCTTTTCATTTAACTGAAAGCAACTAACTAATTGTTTTCATTGACAGTGAAAACAAATTGTATTATAGTAGATAACATATGGCAGATCAACAACAGACCCAGATAACCAAAGACGTTCTTGCTTCAGCCTTGAAAGAACAGGCTGAATCTTTCAAAAATCGTGATTTAGGTATTGAAAGAGAAATACTCGATCAGTTGAGTGATGCTGTTTCTGCACCCCAAATTACGGTTATTACTGGCTTGCGACGAGTCGGTAAGTCAACTCTCCTTACCCAAATAGCCAATAGATATCTTAAAGACGGGTATTATTTTGTCAATTTTGAAGACGAACGACTATTGAACTTCCAAGTCAGAGATTTTGATTTACTCCACGAAACACTCATCAGTCTGTTTGGTGAAAAGCAAACATTCCTATTTGACGAAATTCAAAATGTACCAGAGTGGGAGCGATTTGTTCGTCGACTTCACGATCAGGGCTATAAGTTTATTGTAACCGGTTCAAATGCCTCTCTTTTAAGTCAGGAACTGGGGACCCGGCTGACTGGTCGTTCCATACGGATAGAACTATTTCCGTTTTCGTTTCGGGAGTTCTTGTTGTTTAAGAAGGTTGAAATTCCTGATCTAAAAGTATTAACCACTAGGCAAAAAGGTCAACTTCTTAAATTGACGAAAGACTATATTGTCTCTGGTGGCATTCCAGACGCGCTCAAGTACCCAGAACTAGAAATTCACAAAACACTCTATGATGATGTTTTGTATCGTGATATTGCGACTCGATATAAACTGGATAACGTCAAGAGTCTAAAAGAGTTGACCTTTTACCTCGTCAGTAATATTTCAACACTTATTTCTTTCAATAAACTCAAGGAGCTTCTCAAGCTCGGAAGTGTTAATACCGTTAAGAGTTATATTGATTACTTGGAAAATAGCTGGTTATTTTTTGTCGTCAATAAATATGCCTATTCTGTCAAAGAGCAACAAATTGCCGCCAAGAAGATATATAGTATTGATACAGGCTTAGTTGGTTCAGTCGGTTTTAGCTTTTCTAAAAACAAAGGGAAGTTAATGGAGAATGTGGTTTATCTTCAATTGCGAAGAAAGCGTCAAGACATTTATTACTATAAAACCGTTCAAGATTATGAAGTTGATTTCTTTTTACCCAAAGAAAACGCATTTATTCAAGTATCACAATATTTTGACTCACCGGAAACGCAAGAGCGAGAATTAAGAGCGATTACTGCCGCCGTTCAGGAACAAAAGGAAGTTACAACACACGTTGTGGTGACTGAGAGTGATAAACAAATCTTGAATAGAGAAGGCTTACAAATTCAGGTTGTACCATTATACGAATGGTTATTAAAATAAGGACAAGGATATTTAAGATTGCCTCTGAAACTTCATCGTCTAGTCAGCCCACCAGAAATTGTAACCGTTGAGGAATCTTGAACACTTTTGAAGCTAAATTATTAGTCTTAAAAACGAGGTTGTGTTCAATAAGTTTATATCCCCTGAGATTAGCCCTATCTATCAATCTATTCGCATCTTTGAACCAAAGGTGTGCTCCTTGGGTGCCGGGGAGAGGACTTGAACCTCCAAACCTTTCGGTATACGGTCCTAAGCCGTACGCGTCTACCAGTTTCGCCACCCCGGCGCATCAGTATTATATAAAAATAAGCGAAACGGAGAAAGAGAGGAAAAAGAGATTTGGAATATTATGACCGAACTATCGGGATTAAGATTTACTCGATTCAATCTGAGCCATGAACCATCTCACCTTTCCGGCCCACGTATGGGAAGGAGGAGCATAAACAGGAGCTATTTTTTCAGGTGTATCCAGTCCCCGTCCGAAATATTTCTTTCCCAGGGTTGTTGAGACGATCGTGATTGCATCTTCATAATCTTTGAAATAGGTGTTTCCATTGTTCCATCCCCAGCAATTATAAGACTCATACGGAATTCGTTTACAGAATGTTGATTCTACTCCTGAGATTGCCGCAACCAAATGCCAGGGAATCTCGTTTTTTTCAGCCTCTTTGACAAGTTTTTCAGAGTAGGCTGCAAGTTCTGAATTGTGCTTTTTTAAATACTTTCTTACCGTTTCAATTTTTATTATTCTTTCCTGTGCCGCTTCTATTTCCTTCTGTACTCTTAAGTCTGAAATATCCGCCATAGAGGCATGGACTTTCCGTGTTAATGAAAGACCTATAAGTAGTAAAGCGATGATGACAAATATTTTTTTCATAGAAAAATAAGCGAAAGTGAAAAAATAATTCTAAATTTGTTTCAGGATCTTAAAAAGAGTCTGAAACAAGTTTGGAATTACAATAAAAAATTTAGGGGACTGTAATATTGACTAAAATGGTAAAAAATCTTATCAGATTTTTCACCATATGGGTGACTAAACTCACTTCGTTCATTAAGTCACCCAAAAAAAATCCTAAAGCAGCTTCGATAAATCGAAGAACCTTAGGATGTAAGAAAGTATTATAGCACTTATTATAGGTTTGTCAAGTGACGGAATTACCATTCACCGTCATCCCGGATTTAATCCGGGATCCATTTCTCAAAGACTGGATCCCGACTTTCCTGTCTGCCGACAGGCAGGCGTCGGGATGACATATAAGATGTATTTTGAGGTTATTCTGAGGCGTGGGAAAGGTTTTTTTCGTACTCTCGGATTTTGCCCAGATACGTATTTACTCCGTAAGACCACTCTCCAGAACTACTGGGTGTCCACTTATCTTCAACCAGAGTTGCATTGGTAAGACCATTATCCTGATAGGATTCCTTAAGAGTTTTGGCTACCTTCTCAATTGCGGTTTCAAATGAATCAAATTTAGTAATCTTTTTGCCGTATATCCCATATCCCCAGCAATTGTGAGAATTTTTGGGTATTCTTTTACACCCGTGTGACTCCTGCATAGAAATTGCCGGTATAAGGCGGTAATCGAGATTATTTAAGTCCGCTTCCCGCACTAATGTTTCACTTTCAGAAACAAGAGGAGATTGTATATCAGTGAGAAAGTTTCGAAGGGCTATAAGGCGAATATCTTCTTTCGGGACAACATCCTGAGGTTTTAAAGTTGGGGTTGGCGGCTGGGTTTTTGCTTCTGTGGCATGAACCTCTTGCGGATGACGGGGTGTAAAACTTATGGGCAATCGATTATTAACCAGCGCAAAAAGAGAGAAAAAAAGAAGAGTAAGAGTTGCAGGAAAGAAAATAACGGATAAAATAAAAAGTTTTGTATAAAGAAGGGAACTGTGAGTAGGTTTATTTATCATCTACTAACAAGCATGCTGCGTGAAAAATAGATCGTCAAGACGGATAAAACTGATTAGCACTGGATCAAAAGGGGCGTGAATACAACTTTTATTGGCTTACCCGCTCCAGATATTCCCCCGTTTCAGGGTCAATTGCGATCGTGTCTCCTTTTTTGATAAAAAGAGGAACAGTTATTACAACGCCGGTTTCAACGGTGACTGCTTTTCTGGCTGAAGTTGCCGTATCTCCTTTTACGCCCTCTTCAGCCTGAGTTACCAGAAGTCTTACTTTTTTGGGCGATCTTATGCCTATTGCTTCAGTGTCATTGTAAACCAGGATCTGGTACGTCTCTCCCTCTTTTAGGAAGTTTACGAAATTTCCCAAAATTTCTTTAGAAAGGTTAAACTGTTCATAAGACTGATTTTCCATAAAAACACACGCAGTGTCCGTTTTATAGAGGTACTGCATTTCCCGGACATTTATAGGAACTTCAATGACATCCTCACCAGATTTAAAGGTAAACTCCTGAACTTTTCCGGTTTTAACTGATTTAAGCCGTGTGCGCACAAATGCCGAACCTTTTCCCGGGTTTACATGCTGAAATTCCACAATCTGATGCGGCTCCTCTTTAAACTCTATAAACATTCCTTTTTGAAAATCGGCGGTTGTAGTTTTGGACATGATGGAGAATATTACAATGTTACAATGATACAATGCAACAATCAAAAACTGCAAAAACGAATCTCTTTAATCTCTTTAGCATCTGTAAAAAGCATAACCAGACGGTCAATTCCGATTGCGATTCCCGAGCATTTAGGTAAACCCTTTTGAAGTGCCGCGATAAAATCCATATCCGGAACAACTTCTGTCTTTTTCCTTCTTTTTATTTCTTTTAATTCGAATTTAAATCTGTTTTCCTGTTCTTTGGCATCTCTTAATTCATTATAGCAATCTCCGATCTCCAGTCCGCCCGCATATATCTCAAATCGTTCTGAAAACCGGGGGTCTTCTTTTTTCACCGTTGCCAAAGCTGCCATGGGACGGGGGTAGTCAAAAAGAATAACCGGTTTTTCTAAATGTGAAATATATGGCTCTACTTCGTTTAAAAAGAATTGGTTAAAAAGTTCTTCCCAGGTGTTATCGCGTGAAATGGTATACCCCTTTTTTTTCGCAAAAGGTTTTATTAAGTTGACGTTAAACATTTCTTCAACTGTTTTTCCTTTTTTGTTGGTTATTTGGTCAAATGGAATTTCTGTATATTTTTCAAATGCATCTTTGACACTCATATAAATCCAGGGAGAAGAAAGATCGATTGATTTACCCTGGTAGGTTAACTGAAAAATTCCGTCACCCTGAACGGTCCGTCTGTTATTTTCTGAACGTTTTAACGACTTAATATAGATATATTGAAACAGCCTCTCGCAGTCTTTTGCAATGTCCATATAATTTGCATTCACCCGATAAAACTCCAGAATGGTAAATTCCGGACTATGAGTTGTGGCATCCGTTTCCGTGTTTCTAAAACTTCTGGTTATCTCAAAACAGTTGCCGATCCCTTCCACTAATAGTTTTTTAAGGGTTGATTCAGGAGAGGCCGTCAGAAACATTTTTTGAGGCTTTCTGTAACGATTAAAAAGAGTTGTTGTGAAAATGTCTAAGTAGGATTCAGGAATTACAGAAGGAACTAAAAGAGGCGTCTCAACTTCGCAAAAGCCCTCATTCCAGAGAAATTGTCGAATTGAGCGGAGAATAGTATCACGAGTATAGTATTTGGAGAAGTTCATAGAAGAATTTCTAATTGACCTAACCATAATAAATGAGATGTTTTGAGATTAGAAGTGAGAAATGGAATACGGAAGTAAGATATTTTGATTTCTTGATATCAAATAGTCTAGATCTCTCACTTCAAGAACCCACTTCCTGCCTGCGGAAGGTACCGGCCGGTACTTCCCTGCGCAGGCAGGCCCATATCTCACTTCAAAATATCATAAAATATTCATTCTCCTCTTCTTCCCATGATTTTTCTTTGAGTCAAAGACAGATATCTTTTTCTGATTCTAAGAATTTTGGGAGTTACCTCCAGAAGTTCGTCGTCTCCCAGAAAGTCCAGACACTGCTCAAGGCTTAGGGTGATAGGGGGTGTGAGCTGGATGGCGATTTCAGCCGTTTCATTCCGGACATTTGTGAGTTTTTTTGTTTTGCATACGTTTATTTCGATGTCCTCAGCCCTACTGTTTACTCCGACAACCATCCCTTCATAAACCGCGGCTCCAGCTCCGATAAACAAAGTTCCTCGCGCCTGAGCATTTTCAAGTCCATATCCTGTTGAGGGTCCCGGGTCTGTTGCGACAAGAACTCCGTTTCTTATGGATTCCATTTTAGCAAGTTTTGGAAAATATCCCAAGAAAAAAGTTGAGATAGTGCCCGTTCCACGCGTTTGAGTCAAAAGGCTGTTTCTTATCCCTAAGAGATTTTGACTGGAGATTTTATAGACAAATCTAGTCGTGTTATTCGGTTCCGAGATCATATTTACCATTTCCCCTTTCCTTTTTCCCATTTCCTCGGTTACTACTCCGACATGTTCAGAAGGCACATCGATTGTCACTTCTTCAAATGGTTCGGATACTACTCCTTCAATCGTCTTATAAATGACCTGTGGCTTTGAAACCTCCATTTCAAATCCCTCACGCCTCATATTTTCAATAAGGACTGCCAGATGAAGCTCTCCCCGACCGGCAACGGTAAAATTTTTACCGTTTACATCCTCCTGGATCCGAAGACCCAGGTTTGTCTCTTTTTCTTTTAAAAGTCTCTCTTTAATCTGTTTCCCTGTCACAAATTTCCCGTCTTTTCCTGAAAGAGGACTTGTGTTGGGGCCAATCGTTATCTTAATCGTCGGCTCCTCTACTTTTATCTTGGGAAGACTTACCGGATAGCTTAGATCCGTAATCGTCTGGCCGATTGTCAGGTCGAGAACTCCTGCAACAGCAACAATATCTCCGGCTGAAACTTCAGGAACTTCCATGCGGAGAAGTCCTATGCTTGTATAAAGCTTTGTAATTTTTGCCTGGGCAATAACCTTACCCTCATCAACAACACTTACACTTTGTCCGATACGTATTTTTCCTTGATTTACCCGACCAATGCATAGTTTTCCGACATAATTGTCAAAGTCCAGAGTTGAAATCATCATCTGGAAAGGCTTCTCCTCCCCTACCGCGCTTGGGGGGATTTCTTTTAAAATGGTTTCAAAAAGAGGCGCAAGATTTCCCGGAGTATCCTTATCATAGTGCTCAGGAAGCTCAAAAAATGCTTTTCCATCCCTGCCTACCGCATATAAGATTGTGAAATGAAGAGAATGCTCGTCCGCGGCAAGCTCTAAGAAAAGATTTTCTACCTCAGTTAAAATTTCAGCAGGCCGTGCATCCCGTTTATCTATTTTATTGATGATGAGAATAATCTTAAGTTTTGCCTCCAGAGCCTTTTTTAATACAAATTTGGTTTGGGGAAGCGGTCCTTCCGCGGCATCAACTAAGAGTATTGCACCGCTTGCCATATTCATAATACGCTCAACTTCTCCCCCGAAGTCAGCATGGCCGGGAGTATCGATAATGTTTATTTTCGTGTCTTTGTACTGTACAGAAGTGTTTTTAGCAAGAATGGTTATCCCCTTTTCTCTCTCCAGGTCATTTGAGTCCATAATAAGCTCCTCCTGCATTTCTTTTTGGTTTTCGCGGAATGTATGAGTCTGTTTAAGCATTGCATCAACCAGGGTTGTTTTACCATGGTCTACGTGGGCAATAATTGCTATATTTCTGATGTCCATAAAAAATAAGGACACGGATAAGCCCCGTGTCTCTTATCATTGTAACAGAAAAAACGATTAAAATCTACTGTAAAAGGGCATATAGACGACTTGACTTTAGGCCTATAATAGAGTAATATCACTCCTTAATCTTCTTTCTTCAGTGATCTATCCTCCCATTATCACGTGTCCGTTAATGCATTTATTTATGAGCAATAAAAAAGAAAGTCCTATTAAATTAAGGCAAATTGCAGGAATATTTTGTATCGGTATTCTTTTTTTATTTGCCTATCTCCCCTTTTCCTCTTCCCGTGAGATTCACGCTCAAAATGTGTATCTGAGCCGGAAATCATTCTCACTTTCCAAAAGATATTCGAATCCCTATGTAAATGATGTTATGAAGAAAAACATTCTTCTCTCTTTAGCCTATAAGCGTGGTTTGGTTCATAAAGGAGAGTCAATCGATTGGAATTTAGTTGAAAAGCCGTTTGAAACAACCATTTATCTTTCCCCCGGTTCTCTTTTTTCATTTCATGAGGATATTATGGACAAATATAAAACCTTAACACCTTATACCTTAAATTCTCATTTTAACAGCAGTGAGGGATTTATCTCAGATGGATACTTAGTAGGAGACGGAGTCTGCCACCTGGCTTCTCTTATCTATTGGGCCGCAAAAGATGCAGGGCTTGAGGCAGAAGCTCCGACCAATCATGACTTTGCTCGTATTGAGGAGATTGAAAAAGAATACGGCGTGGCAATTTATTATACTCCGGGAAATTCTCACAATAACTCTCTTCAGAATTTATATATCAAAAACAGCAAAGGAAGAAATATCCAAATTCTCATCAGTTTTAACGGAGACAAATTGTCTGTTGCGATAACGGAATAACGAGCTTTTAATTATGGAATCAAATAAGTGAGTTTTAATAACGTTTGAATAGGAAAACACATTAACTTATAATCTTGGCCAAGATGAATCCAGAAATTTGCGTTACCGCTCCTCTTCGAATTGATCCCGCATGCGGAATGATGGATGCTCCTCCTTTAAATGAAGGAGGAACGGATATTACTAATTTTGGAATAACCGTATTTTCTGATTTAGGTAGAAGATCAAGACAGTTAGGTTTAACAGTAGAATTAACTGATGGTTCTCAAATCGTATTTACTCGTAACGGAACTCGCGGTAATTTAGCTGATACAAATAATAAATCCATGCTGCTTCCACGAAGTATTATTCACTCTTATCTTGAACAATATCCAAGATGCTCCGGATTAGTTTTTAGAGTTGATGATAATTTGCCTACCAGAACTGGATTAGGAGGAAGCGGAAGTTTATCTGTTGCGCTCCATGTAGGCATAGAGCACGCACTGGCACGTAAGCGTGGAGAAAAATATACTCCGGATCCGAATGTTCTTTTACAACGAGCGCATAATCTTGAAGTTAACGAGTTAGGAATTACGGGGGGATTTCAGGATTTTGTAGCAGCTTTTTTTGGAAAACTAAATCATATAGATTTTTCAAGACTTTCTGAGACGAACTTAACTACACACCCTACACTTGGTACGCAGATGGAAACGGGAATAAAAGGGTATTTTGATTCACATTTACTAATTTTACTCAGAAGAGATAGGAATATTCCTTCAAGTACGGTTATGGAAGATGTTATAGAACGGTATGGGACAAATCCAAGTTCTGCACGTGCTAGGTTTAGGGAAATAATCTCCTATAACAGACGTATGTTTGATTTGCTCTCAACTTCTGGACCATTATCAAACAGACTTGAGGAAATTGGAGAAATTATGAATAATGCATGGGAACTTCACAGAAGTTTAAGTTCTCTAATCGGAGGAAAAGATTTATCTGACTGGGAGCGACTTGTGAAACCCTATGTATATGGAGTTGGGGGTCCGGGAACCGGAGCAAATAGTTTGGTATTACTGACACGAGAGGAGGGGAATAAACAGATAGAAAAAGCCCTTCATCCTTACCGGGATACAGTCGAAATTTTGTCAGCACACGTAAGTGAGACCGGAGTTAATGTTTCTGTACCAACTCCGGATTACTAATTTAACAAAATCAATTTACTTACTTACTCCAAGCGGCCGTTTCAAAACAGAGCCAAGTTTCCTTTGTGGAGCTCCGTCACTTGTTGTGAAGTCCGGAAACAACTTAAGATCTCCAATTTCGCATTGACCGTTCCGCTGACTAATTTTATCCGTCATAAAGCAGAAACTGGCGTGAACCGGAAACGTTAACGTTATAGTATTTATTTCTGATGGATCTTTAGCGGCATCATAAATTAATTCTGTCAAAACTCTGTGTGGAATTTTTCCGTATTCCATTTTTTCCCGGAATAATCGGTATTTTTCCAATCTTTTTTCTATCCATTTTTTAGAATTACCTTCAGCAGTTGGTTTGAGAAGTTCTAATTGTCCATATGTTGGTTGGATCATGAGAATAAAGCGTGCGATGCTTCCTGCTTTTTTTTGTTCAATTCCGAGGGCATGTAAATAGGTTATAAGAGCAGATTCATATTCATTGGTATTTGTATTCTGGGAAGACTCATAGTGACGGTAGTAGTCAAGCCATAAATTATTCATATTCTGGTAAACCCGATCTGTTGATCCAGTGAGATGAGTTAATACATCATATAGTTGTGGAAGTGAAATAGGAGTGCCAAAGTCGATATGAAAGCCCTTTTCTCTTCCTACCAACCCGTTAGCGAAGCGGGATGATTGATTTAACAGGTTAATTTCTCCCGGATAGCCAAGAGAGTGAATCTCTTTAATTAAAAATTGAGAAATTTCATCTCCCATTTCTTCCTGAATAATCGTAATCCAGGGAGCGGTGTATTCTAATCTTGTTTTAACAGGTAAAGCTTCAACAGTAAGATGTTGCTTACTGATATCATAGGCACTGACATGAAGGTGACCTTGTTTCATGGTTGGTCCTCCCCGTGTTTGTCCTGTTTCGATTCTTTCATCCGGAGTGCCAAATCCCCAAGTACCCCATAACGTTGGAGATCCATGATGGACGACAGATATAAAGTCAAGGGCCTTGTGTGTTGATGCACTTATAGCATTATAATAATCTCCACGCTGATTCTGTGGGATTTGGAATAAAGACTCAAAATCAAAAGGTTGATGAGGTGCATCTCCATCTCTAAACCAGACAATAACTTGGGGTGAAAATAGCTCTATATGGGTTACACTTTTGGGTAACTCAACAGAATGCCCGAATGCACGGGTAGCCTCTGATAAAAAAACAGATCGTGGTACGGATGGTTGAATATGGGGGGCTGGAACGATCGTAATACATGATTCTGCCGTGCCTCTTTTTTCAACCCCTGAAAATCTTGAGCCTTCCGTAAAAACGTCCTGTCCGTCTGAGCGGGGACCTAATGGCGCCAGAGTATTTACTCCTATCTGCTGTGGTTCCTGCAAATGAGCGCCAATAAGGCGCTGAATTAATATTTCTTCATTCATATTGAATAACAACCGTTATTCCTGTAAATAGTCAAATTTTTCCTCTGACAGATATTTTAGGGTTGCGGTATCGTTGAACTCTCCTGATATAAAAATGATTCCGTCTTTCTGCGCAGGATCAAAATTTTCTCTATTTCCAACAAAGATAAATTCAGATGGAAGTTCCAATTCTTTAAGCCTTTTATGCATCTCTATATCTGATTTACTGTCTCCAAAGCATTTAAATTGATCAGGACGTATTCCGCGATCATTAAGATATCTAATAAATATCTCTGCGCCATGCGCTTTTCCTGCAAGAACGCTTTCAACATCTGTAGCAATTCCCGTAGGATCTACTCTAAATTGAGATGATAGTCCTGCCCCATCCAGTATGGCTTGTAAGTCCGCACACAACTTTTTTTGTGCTCGTTTGAAATCATCGGGTGTTTTCCCTCCCATCTGAGCGGCAGGCAGAACCTCAAGTGTGACCATGGTTTGTTTTGTGTCATCATAAAACATGGTATCCGAATATTTTTCTCCAAGAAGGGTTTTTACTTTATTCTGAATTGATTGCGGTACTTGCAAGTCTTTTTCGATCTGAACCGTTCTCCTGCCTGATGTATCATGAACTATGAGTACCCCTCCTTTTTCTCCGATTGCAACGACGTTATTCATAAGGCTCGTATCATTCAGACGGTTTTTTAACGGATCAAGAATTTCCTGTTCCAGAAAGTTCTGTGCGCGTCCGGAATTTAAACATATGATCATCCCCATCCCGAGTCTTTTTTCCAACTGGATAAATAATTCTACTTTCTCCACCTTTTTAGTCCACGGATTGGTAAGTACCCCGTCGACATCAAATAAATACGCATACAATGGCGGGTAAGGTACGCGTTCTGTTTGAGATCTGCCTGTTTGCTCAAGTCTTAAGGACATGATCGGGATTATAGCATGTTCCCTCCGCCCGAGGGCGGAAATGGTATAATTCTTTTTGTCATACCGTATATTCGCCCCTGTAGCTTAACGGATAGAGTAGGTGGCTTCGAACCATCTGGTGGGGGTTCGATTCCCTCCAGGGGCACTTTAAATTTCAGCGTTAACAATAAAATTCTATGAAGAATTTTGCTGAAATTTAAGGTGTAAACACTATAAACGGTATTTAAAACATGAATTGGTTTGTTTATATAGCTGAATGTAATGACGGATCGTTTTACACCGGTATAACAAAAGATGTAAAGCGCAGAGAACTTGAACATAATCATGATAATAAGCTGGGAGCTAAGTCACTTCGTGGAAAAAGACCGGTAAAAATTGTTTATTTTGAGGAGTATAATACGCAAAAAGAAGCAGCAAAAAGAGAGTATGCGATTAAACAATGGAAAAAAGAGTATAAGATAAAGCTTATCGATAAATTGAAAATTTCAAAGGGTTTACCCTGAAAATTTTTTTAAATTGCGAAGCAATTTTGGAAAAATTTACAAAGTAAATTTTTAAAAAATTTTTAGGGCCCATAGCTCAATGGTAGAGCGCTTCCCTCTTAAGGAATCGGTTGGAGGTTCGAGTCCTCCTGGGCTCACAAACTGTTCTTGTGAGGTATTGTAAGCCTGGTTTAGCTCGACAATAGGCACTAACTGTGGAGTTCCATTGACCAACTCCTTGTAAGTGGGTGATGTATTAAAGAGTAGAGAGAACATAGCAGCGTTTTGGATCGGATTGTCGCTCCCAAGTACCAATTCTCCAATGTGTTCCAGAGTAGGAGACGGAGTAGGGGACGAGTAGGGGACGGTTCTCAATTGAGTACACTATTGATAAAAACCACGGTATGTAATAACTTGGAAATATGCCAAGATCTCCTCGACTTCTGCTTCCTTTGACTTATTACCATATAATGACACGAGGGAATAATCTGAATGTCATATTCAGACAAAGTGACGATTATCTAAAATATCTAGAAATTCTCCATGACTTAAAAGAAATACATCCGTTTGATATGTATCACTATTGTCTTATGCCAAATCATACTCATTTTTTGGTAAGAACCAGGAGCGAAAGCGACTTTTCCTCATTTATGAAAAAGATAAATCTTATTTATTTTTACTATTACAAAAAGAAATATGGTTGGGTTGGTCATTTCTGGCAGGGAAGGTTTAAAAGTCAACCGGTTGGAAAAGATGATTATTTTATACAGTGTGGGAGATACATAGAACTAAATCCCCTGAGGGCAAATTTAGTTGATGATACGGAAGAGTATCCGTATTCAAGCTTCCACTATTATTCGAAAGGAAAAGTGGATAGTCTCATTACCGAGGATTTGTTTTATGAAGAGTTAGGTAAAACGATGAAAGAAAGACAGTTAAAGTATAAAGATATAATTATTAATGATCTTGTTCTGGATACGTATAAGAAAAAAGCGTGGGGATCAAAAGAACAGAGATATAATGAACATAGGAAAATAAAATACCATGTTTACTAAAATTATCAATTATGTGGCTGTTTGAGAACCGTCCCCATACTCTTTCCGTTTTCTTACAGATTTATTTCTTTTTTAATATATTTACTTGAGATATTAAACTTATTTCTTTAATTATATAAAAGGGAGGTGAGTCTATGAAAGATATAAAAAATGCTATCAAACATTTGAGTAGTCATCAAAAGTATCCCGCAACAAAAGCTGAACTTGTCGCAGAGTGCGACAATCTGTCTGATTTCTCACAGGAGGATAAAAACTGGTTTAAAAATCACCTCGCTGAGGGAGTGTATTCATCTTCTGATGAGGTAATAACGGCATTAGGTTTAAGTGGGAGTGGCATGTCTGCTGGGATGTAAGGAGGAATTATGTATGGCAATCAGATGGGAACTTAGTGTGAAGTTTCTGGAGCAGGGAAATATATTTTTTTTCTACAAACCCAAGAAAGGAGTTGAGGAAGTAAAAGAGTTTGAAGACGTCGGCAGATTTTATTTTGTTTTGGACCCTTATGGAGAAAAACAGATTCGATTTGTTGTAATGGGACAAAAGAAAATGCCGAGTGTCACAGACGGTCATGAACGTGCATGGGGATTTATAGAAAAAGTCGGAGGGCGCGGGTTTATGGTGAGCAGCAAGCAGAAAGTGGTATCCGTCTCAGGAAATGCGCGTCCGGTTGGAGAAGGGCTTTATGCGATCCTTCATCATATTGATCATACCCATCTGGTATACGTTCTTGAGCTTCCCCGAAAATTAGGAGAGGTGCAGAAGGCTTTTAATATAGAAAGACAGGCAAATTATATTTTTATCATAAAGCATCCCAATACACCGCTCCCTCCCGGTGCTCTACTTCCTTCTTCTAAGGGAGAGCCTAAAAATGAAAATTTTATAAAAGAATTTGGTACCAGAAAATATATTCCGGTTAATCCCCCATCTTTACTTGACTATGAAGGAGCGATGGTTTTTATGATCGGAGTAAATGACGAATTGGCAAAATTGGGAATTCAGGTAAACAAAGATATTGAGACGGAAGGGTCTGCAGATATTTTTCAGGAGCTAAAGATGAGTAAAAAAAGACACCCAATTGAACCCCTGATGAAGGGGACATGGAAGTAAATGGTCTTTTTCGGGAACATTAGATCTATTAACCAATTTTGGCTCAGATCCAAGCATATCCAATATTTTTCTGGCGTCCTCTGAATCCGGAACTAACTTTCCGTTAATGTGACAAAATCTCCTTTTGGCCTTACCACAATTCTAAAGTATTCTCCTACCCTTTTGTTCCGGGTTTGGCTCTGGTTCTCCCCTGCCGCTGTGCTTGCCATGCTGCCGGTAAGACATGGATTTCCATGCTGCTTGAGCTTTTTTAATATTTTTCCGTGCAGCTTGAATTTGTAGTTGACTTTGCATACTTTCACCCCCTTTCTTTATAAAGCTAGAGAGTAAAGGTTAAATGGCAAATAGAGGAGAGTAAGAATTGGGTAATAAAAGTCGGCATCGGGTACAGTTCTCAATTGAATACAATTTGATCTGTACCACTATTGTCTTATGCCAAATCATACTCATTTTGATGATTATTTTATACACGGTAACCCGTCTTGCTTGCATTGAGTTTAACGAATGTGTCCGGAATCCATGTTTGACTAACACAGATTCTGGATGCCTGTAACAATTCCTGTGAATTTTCAGGGTAAACGCCCACAAATCTAGTTTACCAGAATGACGTAAATAACGTATTTATAAGATGAGTTCTAAACTGAAATTATCAATTATGTGGCTATTTGAGAACCGTCCCCATCTACCCATCTACCCATCTAATTCCGCAATTCACAAAAAATTAAACTTTTCATTGTTTAATTTCTCCGAACTGTTTACCCTCAAAATTTCTCAATTTTGTAGGGTACCTTTACCCTAAAAATTTTTTAGCTTGCAAAGCAAGCAAGAAAAATATATCTGATATATTTTCAAAAAATTTTCAGGGCAAGCACCATAATAAATAATTTTCTTTTTGATTCCCCTTTCGGGGATCAAATCTACTTCTTCCCCAGTCCTTTATCATGCATACCGATACTACGAAGAAATACTTCTTCATCAGTCATTATAAAAGTAAAGCGATAATGAAAATCCACTCTTGCTTCCCATACTTTTGAATCCATTTTCTTAGTATAAAGAGAAGGATAATGCGGATCTTTAAGCAAGAATGTCATCTGTTTTTGAAATTTCTTTTGAATTTTGGGGTGAAGTCTGCGGTATTGTTTTTCAAATCCCGGAGTTTGATGGACAATCATACGTTAAAGAGTCTTGAGGTATTTTAAATACTCTTCGCCATTTTCAAATGTCTTGTATTTTCCCATCTTTATTTCCGCATCAGCACGCTTCTCTGAATAGTCCCACCAGGCTGAAGTTCCACATGGAGGTTCTTTTTCCATCTTTTCTAATACCTTTTCTACAAGCTTTTCCAACCGACTCATTCGGGTAAGAAGAGAATTAAATGAATTGGATGAAATTGTTATTGACTGATTCATATGCTACTAATATATCACTTGATAAAACCATTGTAAATCGCAATTCGTCGTTTGGAATTATCACTTATGTGGCTGTTTGAGAAAGGTGTGGACTCAATTCCACCCTCCAGGTGGAGAATTATATAAGATTTCTTTAATATATTTTAATTCTTCTCTATAATAAGCATAAGATTTTATATCCTGATGTTTTTTTCCAACATTACTATTTCCCATAATTTTCCAGGGTTTGCATAAAAGACACCCGCCTCTAATTGATTTTGGCCCTTTTCGTTTAAAGTTCATATCATAATCTATTGAATAACAATTCCCGTTTTACGGATTTCTGAGGCTAGAGTGTAGTATTTATTAGTTAAATCATCAGGGGTAAAAGGCATGGGATTAATATCTATGTCTTCTTTACTTTTTATTCTCCATAACCGGTCAAACCAGCCTTGGTAATCCTTATCGAATATTTTTGACACTACACATAGGTCAATATCACTATATTTGTGGTTTGTTCCTTTGGCGAAGGAACCAAAAAGGATAAGCTTATCATAAGAAATTCCCTCTTCTTTGAGAAGATTTGAAAAATGAAGAATTTGATTTAGTACTTTTTTATTTATAGTTTTTTTAACCATAGAAGTATCTCCTTCGTCTTTTTCATATATTTAATAGTGAATCCTTCAGTCGCTTTTTTGTAAAAGGTAAACTTTTCATCTTCATATCTTGCCTGAATATTAAAGGTTGTTATTTCTGACAAGTCTTCCTTCATGTCTGCAGGTACAAGAGAGACACTGCTCACCTTAGCCAGTTTTTCCAGATCATGAATCCAGGGAGGTGCATTATGTTTTTTCTTTATAAAAACGCTTTTGAGCATTTTTTCAATTGTCAGATGACAGAAAAAAAGTGCGTTGTGGTATTGTTTTCCTTTAAAAAGCACCACTGCGCTTTTATAGTCATTCTCAGCACTTTTTTTCCAGAACTCTATCAATTCTTTTTCCGTCATTATTTTATTTTATCACAGTATTAAAAATACTCGCAGGTCGCGCAATTCGCAATTTACCCTAGAACCTATTTTATACTCTGAATAGTGGGTGTGGACTCAATTCCACCCTCCAGGTGGAGGATTATGGAGGATTATCTGGAATATCAGCTATGAAGAATATCTTTACTTTCTTTCAAGGCTTCATATAAAGAAGTTAATGGGCTTACTTTTTTTATTTCCTCAGCGGTAAATGCATGTAAATGCATGTCTAAAGGAATAAGGATACGTTTCCCATAAAGAATTTTCAGCCTATCATCAATATCCATATTTTTAAAGTAGTTAGAAACTACAATAAGATCGATATCGCTCCCCTCTTTATACGTTCCTTTTAAATAGGATCCAAAAAGAAGGACCTTTTCAGGCTTAACATCTTTATTTAATCTTTCTATATATTGTATTAGGTAGTTATCAATTTTTCTTTTACCCATAAGTAAATTTCCTTACTAATCTTTATTATTGGTTCGACTTTACGACGGCTGGTATATACATGCTCTCGAAAATCGGGATATCGTACTCTCCAAAAATGTCGTGTAATTTCTGCAAGTTCCTTTACCCAGTGACTTTTGGGAGATTCAAATCCTGCATGTACAAAAAGGTCATCTAAATTATGTGTTTTAATCGGAGCTTTATCTTTAAACTCTATATATGCACCCTTTAATATCATTTCTAAAGCCTGGTGGGCACAATATACAGATAGTGCATACTTGCTATTCTTTAATTAGAATTCCATATTTTCAAAGTTCTTTTCAGCATAGTTCAGCCATAGTTTGGTTTGTTACTTCATCTCTATCTATTTTACCACACTGAAAAAATTCTTCGCAAAACCCATGTCATCCCTTTTGGAATTATCAATTCTGTGCCTGTTTGAGAAAGGTGTGGACTCAATTCCACCCTCCAGGTGGAGGATTCAGGTGGAGGATTACTGCTTGAGAAAGGTGTGGACTCAATTCCACCCTCCAGGTGGAAGATTACCAGGTGGAAGATTACGCAATTCACTCTTTTGGAATTATCAATTATGTGCTTGTTTGAGAACCGTCCCCATCTATTATTCCTCAAATACAACCTGTCCGTGTTTTTTTATTTCAGCAATTAAGGAATGGTATTTCATATTCATTTCAACGGGGCGAAACGGTATAGGTGAGATACGATCGGATATCCTTTGAGAAAGCATCATCAGATTTACCATTTCATCATGAGGGTCTTTTGCAAAGGGATCCGAAATTATGGCAAGGTCTATATCTGAATCTTCATGAGCCTTTCCTTTTGCATAAGAACCATACAGAATAACCTTTCGTAAAGG
>Ga0155406_144_pt3 | contig 35232 bp, 32 predicted proteins | sample RifCSPhighO2_02_FD_106374 | JGI IMG/M metagenome (GOLD analysis project Ga0155406, IMG submission 106374) | Candidatus Gottesmanbacteria bacterium RIFCSPHIGHO2_02_FULL_39_11
ATCTCCTCATTCCTCTGATTCAAAAAGGAAGATAAATCGAGGTGAGAGAGGTCAGATCTGTTAAAGCCTAATTCTTCCCCGACTTCAGCCAATAACTCGAGGGCCAAACTGATATTTTTAGTAAAAGTAAATTTATATAATTCCCGCGCTTCAATAGATCTTTTGATAAACTTTAAAAGTTTTTCCCCGTCTGAATTTATTTTATGGAAACTACACGCTTTGGATATTTTGGTTATAACATGAGCATCTAATTTTCTACTGATTTGATCGATTCTCCCTGTGTCCGCCTTTTTATCTGAAATATGAATCATATCGGAATTTGAAACAAGATAAGATGCGTTTTTGCTGTACGGTAATTTAGTAATGTCAAAAGTTCCCGGCCTTAGATGGCCGTATTTCTCAAGAAAACTCCCTATTTTGATTTGTTTCTTTCTAAGCTTAATAAAATCCATATCTAAATCTGTTGCAACGGTGGATATCGAAGACATAAAGAAATCAAATTCAACAGGGGAAATTATACCAAGATGTTTAAGGCTTCTAAGGAGAGCATTCCCGAAAAAAGCCATCCTGGCAGCTTGCGAAAACTGAAAAGTTCCTAATTTCCGGCAATCGTCAATTAACCGGTCAATAAAATACAATTTATCCCTCCAATTTTTCGCCAGTCTCAACTGCTTTCTGATCACGGTGTATTTTTGCCCAAGCTCTTTTATATCCTTATCGTCCGTATCAAAAAAGTCGTCAGAGTGTATTAATACGTAATTGGTAAGTCTAAGTAAGGATTTTTTTAATAAATCAATCTCTTTAGAACTGAATTTATCCATAAGCTCTCTTATTCTTTCTTCAAAATCAAACGTATAGCAATTGTACGCGATTTCAAATTCAATTTTGTCATGCAGCTGGGGATTTTTTTTAAGCTTCTCATTATAAAACACTAAAAGTTTCTTTTTTAAATAACCAGGAATATCTTCAGGCAGAAGACTCAAAAATGAATAGCATGTATTTATATACGGCTTGTTTCCGATGTTTACCATCAATCCTTCCGTTACTTTGGTGTATCCCAGAGGTACCAAAGCGCTGTTCCAGTTGGATTTCAGTATCAAATAGTTGAGAAGCGAGTAATCTAAATAATTAGGTCTGTCTCCAATCAGCTCAGCCGGATTCCAAAAAGCCATATCGCTAAGAATAAGCTCTTTGGTCAACATGTTTTTTCCGTTTTTAATATCGGTATAACTTTTTCGGCATTCCGCGATGCTTTTCCTCACCAAGTCATCATCGATTGACAGGAATCTGGAGTTGGCCGCAAGGGGTCGGACCTGGAAGATAACAATCTGATTGTTCTTTTTAATTGCGAACTCAATATCGAGTGCAACACCGGAAAAAAATAGTTCTATTTCTTTGATGACGGATATAAACTCCTGCCACTCCCGGTTTATTTCATGAAGAGGCAGATCACGCGCTATTTCCACTTTCTTATTCGCCATTCCCCCGGTTACTGCGTCTGTCTTCTTTCCCATTTCATCATAATTTATGAGGTAATAGGGCGTATTGGTCCCAAGATTTCGGGTAAATACAACCCCGCTTACCTTTACATCTCCGGTCTGCTCCTGCACCAAAATCTGATCCCTGTCCGAGAACCCTTCATTTTTTTTGTAGCTCTCAATTACCTCGGTAATACCGTCAGTAACTGCACTTCTGTTTTTTGAATGAATATCCAAAATACTTTTATAATGCCCTGCGTTGGAATATGCGACTGAATCCTCATTCAGACTTGAGCTTCTAATAACAATTTTTTTGTCTTTAAATAAATCGCTTATTTTATCCAGAATTCTTTCTTTATCTTTTTTCCAATCTGCCAGAATAAATACAAATTCCTTTTCAATTACCGCTTTCTTGAGCTGTGTTTTCAATTTTTTTAGCGTGTTTGCTTTTGTAGAAAAGTGCTTCTGCAATAAATCCATATTTCCTATTTTGATAGAGTTGAAGGAATAATCAGAAAGCTTTCTTTCTTCTATAAAAGAATTAAAAAACTTCTTGGCAATATTTTCCCGTGATAAATTCGGGAAGTATTTGTGGGGGACAATCTCTCCGCTGATTTGCTTAATGACATCTGAACCGAGTATATCTCCCCACAGCAAATGACTTTGGACCAAAAGAATTTTTGCATTAGGATACTTCTTGTGAATAATTTTAAGATTTTCTGTAGGATCCATCGAATCCTGAATCATCACCTGATCTACATATAAGATTTTTTGTAGTACTGCTTTTCTTTCCTCACATGAACTGAGAAGCGGAGAGGTCCATTTCTTTGCAACGTCATCGCTTATCACACCGCATATATGGAAATCGGCACTCTTTCTTGCTGTTTCCAGCATTTTCAAATGTCCATAATGCAGAAGATCTCCGATTAAAAAACTGTAAGCGATTTTTTTATTTCCCTTCTTGATCATCTTTTATACTTTCTAAGAAACTTAAAGGTTGCGTACTTATTTTCTAGTTTTAAGTTGGAATAATAAAGAGAAAATATCAGATATAAAAATAGGAGCCGCAGCAAGATGAAAAAACCGAATATAATATAGGTGACGTGCAGTATATTAAAAAATATTCCTATAAGTAAATAATATTTGGCGGTAAAAAATACAGAATAAATAAGATTAGAGGGGATAAGCATATTTTTAAGAAAATTATCAGCGAACGATTTTCTGTATGTGAATAATTTATAAAGCTGCTCATTTCCTGCGGCAAAGTCTAGTCCAAATTCAGAGTTTAATTTCTGCCCCAGCATATTCGCCATCGACTGTCCCAATAATGGAAGCAAAGCCAAATACTTCCAGTTCTCACCGCTATACTGTATGAGGATATGAAGCGTAATGCTAAAAAGAATGATCATTTGAGTCAGGGGATCAAAACCGTTTTCCATCCATTCACCTAACTTAGACTGCATATTTTTTTTCCTTGCTAATCCTCCGTCTAAAACATCAAAAAAAGTGTTGATTACGATAATAAACAAGGCCAACATATTATTCCAAAATCCCCCAAGAAAAAATAAGTAAGCCAGAATCGGCGTAAAAATTATAAAATTCAAAAAAGTGATTTGATTTGGCGTGATAGTTGATTTTGACAGTACCGTAACGAATGGATCCGCTACTATCCTGAATACGGCTATCATAAAATCGTTTGTTCTTCGTTTTTTCATATCGTTATGATTTGTCCGCTTTTATCCAGATAAAAGCCGAGAAATTTTTTATTAGGGGAGTTTTGACCAATAATTTGTTCAGAGATATAATCGGAGGAATAATAGTACCGACCCGGGATGGAATAACGGCATATCTTTCCAGGATAATATTTTTGAAGCCGCTAAGATGAAGTAAATTCTTCAGTTTTTTCGGAGTGCTGTTTAAAAACTCCTTCTCCACTTCCCATCTGCCTGTATCTGTTCCGGTTATTTCCTTAAGTAAATACCAGGGATAGTATAAAAGACAAAAGGGGTTTGGCTCAATAATTGCAATCTTACCTCCTCTTTTTAATGCAGAATGGATATTCTTCATAATCAAAAGCTTGGTATCAGGATTCAGATGATGAATTATATTGCAGCAAATTGCGATATCAAATTTATTTCTGAATTCCGGTTTTTCCAAACTGGTTTTCTTCAGTGTCAAGTTTTTTATTAAATTTTCTTTTCTTGCTATATGTGCAATCTCCGTTATATTTTTTTCCGCTATCTCGGTACCCGTCACTTCGTACCCTTTTTTCAGTAGAGGGATGGTCAGCCTCCCTCCGCCGCATCCCACATCCAGTATTTTTGTTTTTCCGAGCAAATTAATAAAATTAAAAAAGTTTTCAAGCTCTATTATTGCTGGCACAGTCATTTTTGTACGGGCTATATCATATGCTTCCTTATTCCAATATTTTTCCTGCCTGGTATTATGATTCATAAGAGAATTTTTTTAAAAATCCTTTCTTTAAAATTTATTAAAATTTCAGTAGCAATTTACAATAGCCGTTACATTTTTTTCGCTGAATTTTTTCAATGCATACAGTCTAGATGATTTTGTCATCTGATTGAGTAAAACTTTGTCATGATACAGCTTTTTAATTGCATTACCAATTTCAACCGGTTCAGGATTAACCAAAAATCCAACAGATTTATCCATAAGGGAAGGAATCGCTCCCAAGTTTGAACCTATTACAGGAGTTCCGCACGCAAAAGATTCTACAACAGTTCGTGCGGCATTTTCAGAATACCGGGACGGGATAACAAACACATCTGCCGCGGCATAATATTCCCGTAATTTTTCATACTCCATCCCTTCGATAAACAGTATATTCCTGCTATTTTTACTCTCGTTTCTTAAAACATCAACCATCGGCCCGTCCCTGGAAATAAAAACAAAAGTGATATCCATTTTTTGCAGCCTTTTTGATGCGTCTATCACTATATCGGCTCCTTTTATTTTTATAGCTCGTGCAACAAACAAAACGATAAAATTGGACGGAAGATTCAAATTCCTTTTTGCCAGCTTTTTATTTAACGGTTTAAACATATCCAGATCGACCCATTCTACAAAGGTAGTTATCTTATTTTCCGGAATGCCGATTCCCACTAATTCTTTTTTAGACGCCTCACTTTCGGCGATTACGTGGTCTGCGCGGGAAAGTGTCCATGAAACCACTCTCGCAAAAAGGGAGCCGGGCTGAAAATCATACAGAGACATAATACTTGCTACCGCACGCTTCCTGAATAAATATCTGAAGATAACGGCGATGAAAGAACTATTAAGCCCCTGTGCATCAATAACATCAATTTTCTTATGATTCCACAGCATCCACCAGAAAGAACGGATGAATAAATAAGGAGTTATATAGGCAAACAGAAACAGAGGATATTTTTCAAGCTTGTGAAACCAATTATCTCCTATCCACTGGAAACGCCGTATTTCCAGATTTTTTCCTTTTTCTAAGGATTCTCCTTTTTGATTGCCGGAAATGGGCTGGTAGGTCAAAACATAGACGAAATAGTTTCGCTTTCTGAGTGCCTCCGTCAGCTCATTGGCGTATGTTTCTGCGCCTCCTACATTCGGCCTGAAAACAAATGTTAGAATTAAAACTTTTTTAATCACAGTAAGCGAGAAGATTTCAACTTTATAAGATAAACCGATGCAATAATCAGTGTAAGAATCGAAACGGCAGTGCCGCCATAGACTAGCCGTTGAGGCCAATATTCTATGACTAATTCAATTTCATAACTCCCGTCTGAGTTTTTTAGACACAGATTTGATGTTTTTGGATTCTTTTTCTGTGAACATAGATCATTAGGATCAATTATCCAGCTATTGGCAAAACCATTTACTTTCAGATGATTCTTCTCATCTAATAATTTTCTAAACCATGTTTCCAATAAGAATCCGTCGGGTAAATTATTATTTTGTATTGTATACTGAAAATTCTTGGATATAAAGTCAATCCTATTTTTGCTGCCCTCTAAAGCAGATACCCATCCTTTGTCCAGAAAACCTTCCAGCTCATTCTTATTTGCCTGATCTTCAAGATTTCTTTCTTCAGGTTTATAATTTTCCAGATTTATTTTTGGATTTTGGATTTTGTCCGCCGGTTGGCGGATTGGATTTACTATGTATGCTTTCCATCCGTTATCATAAGACTCAGAAAAAATAAGAGGGAAAACACTCTTTGCCTGATGAACTCTTATTCTTAATTTGGTTGGGTTAACTGACTTATATTCTAATATCGGCTGTTCGGCAAACTCTTCCGGAAGGATTTCCTTTTTTTCTTTTCCTGAATTATCTTTGGAAAAATAAATAGCGGATGAAACTCCATAATCCAGCTGCGAAGCCACCTGGAGCAAATGATCAGACGTCTCTTCAGAAAAGAAAATTTTCTTCGGTGTATATATATAGGGAACAGAAAGAGAGGGATCAATTTTATAAAATTTAAGATAGCTTAATTCCTTCACACGTTTTATTTTATGATCATCCGTCTGCGTTTCAATTTTTTTAAGGCTGGAGTAGAGGAAAGAATTGCTGTCCCTGCTGCTATCGGTTACTATATAGCTGATGTTGAAAAGTGGAAAAACTTTTAACAATACATTGAGATCATCATACGTATAATCCGTTAAGCCGAAGGGAAGAGTTACCATGGTGGGATAGTTGAAAATCCTTGAAAGCATAAAATCAGTACCGTATCCCCAAAAATGACTTGTTCCCTTACTTCCGTCAGGAGTGAATGGAAAAAGAATTATTCTGCCTGATTTTTTTTCTTTCTGAAGCCAATCTCCGGCAATAAAGTAATCTTCAGGAATTTTTATATGCTTCGATTTTAAAATTCCCCTTTCGCCTTGTATTATGTCTCCTGTCCAAAATGGTAACGCATTGATTATAAAAAAGATAATAAAGACTAAGAAAAGAAAAAATATGCTTACTATCTTCCCGCCTTTATTTTCAACCTTGATATACATATGGGAAATAGTCCACCCGAAAAGAATGGAATATCCAAATACAAGAACGGTTCCGAATTTTTCGTACTGTGAGCGAAACATGCTAAATCCGGGAATGGAGAAAAAAAGCCATCTATTGAATTGTCCAAACGGCTCATGAACGCCTTTTACAAGAAAAAGTGCCATTAATGAAAGAAAAGAAAAAAAAAGCAGGAGACCTTTTATTTTTCTCTCTATTTTCTTCATAAAAAAAGAAATAAAGAGTATTAAGGGAACCGTCAGAGATATAAGTTCTAAAGGAACAGAAAGGTATTTCTGGAAAACCCCCGGGTAGTAAGGGTCTCCTTGCCATTGGTCTTTCAGTGCCCAAAACCCCATGAGTCTAAAAATATTAAAAAAACTTGTATCCAGACTATTTACTTCTGTTGTTTCACCAAAGCTTTTAATACCGGAGGTGACTTTAAAAGTGTCTTTATACTCTCGGCTTATATCATGTATATAAGGGAATACAAGCCAAGCGTTTAAAAAAACAACAAGCAAAATGAATTGAAAAGTAAATAATAGGGAGTGTTTGAATTTATTTCTGTCCCAGTATAATAAATTATGAAAAATAAAATAGAAAAAAAGGACAATAAATATCAACAATGGATAGGTAGGAGTAGTAGATGAAGGAGCTACAAGGAAAAAAGTGATAGCTCCGGCAAAAGCATATAATAATCCCTTACGAGATTCCAAACCTTTCATATAGAACAACAGACTAAGAGGCAGGAAAATATATGCAAACATAGACTGAAGCTGGTTTGGCCATTTGAAAAAGAGAGTATACGTATTAAACATGTAAAAAAGTGATGCAACAAAAGCAGCAAGATCATGCGTTTTGCTGCTACGAAAAGCATACCTAACCAGAAAAAACATGGTCAGTCCGGAAATGGACAGGATAAGGTAAAAAAATATTTTTTCCAGCGTAAAAAGAGATAAACCTACCATACTTCCAAATGCAACTAATAATTCATAGGGGAAAACCTCTGCTATACCTTTGGACGGTATTCCCAGTCCGTTTCCTACAAATCGGTCCCAGACGTATAAATCGTTTACCAATTCATTCACGGGGCGGAAAGGAGGTTTAAAATCTCCAGCATAAATCAGATGGTCTTTTTTAAACCATAAAAAAGTTACACAAGCCAATAATAAAATAGCAGATATAAAGAAAACCGGGATTAATTTTTTTCTCATAAAAGTTTTATTTCTTCAAGTTTATCCAGAATCGTTTTTCCCGCTAAGCCGTTCCCAAACGGGTGTTTCCAGGTCTTTTTCTTTTTCAGCATCTTATCTACCGAATCAAGAATACCATTCGGAGAGACGCCTGCTAATATATTGCCTCCTGCTTCTATCGTTTCCGGCCTTTCCGTATTATTCCTTAACGTAACACAGGGAATCTGGAGAATACAGCTTTCTTCTTGTATGCCTCCGGAATCAGTCAGAATAAGCTTGGCATTAACCTCCAAAGTCAGAAAATCCAAATATCCGACGGGATTAATCATTCGAATTGCTGAATCAACGGTCAATTTGAATTCCTGTATTTTTTTTCGTGTTCTTGGATGGATGGGACAAACAGCAGGAAAATTATACTTTTTAGCGACTAATTTCAAACCACTCAATATACCTATTAGCCTTTTTTTATCATTTGCATTTTCCTCCCGATGGACTGTGACTAAAAAATATTTCGTTTTTGCTAATCCGTAATTTTCCAATATTTTTGATCTCTTTTTCGCCAGAATAAGATTCTGATAAACAGCATCAACCACAGTATTTCCTGTAACATAAATTTTGTTTTGTGGTATACCCTCATCTAACAAGATACTTCTTGCTTTATCAGTAGGCGCAAATAAAAAATCGGAAATATGATCTGTAATAATTCTATTTATTTCTTCCGGCATTCGCCTAGAATAAGAACGCAGTCCTGCTTCGATATGAGCGACTTTAATGTGAAGTTTTGAAGCAGCAAGAGCTCCTGCCAGAACAGTGTTGGTGTCGCCTTCAACAACAGCAACATCCGGCGCTTCTCTTAAAAGTACTTCCTCTATTCCGATCAGGAGCTTTGCAGTCTGAATAGCATGTGTAGCGGAGCCTACTTTTAAATTGTATCGCGGTTGAGGGAGCTTCAGCTCTTCAAAAAAAACTTTATCAAGATTTGCAGAATAATGCTGGTTGGTATGTAAAATAAAAAAGTCGGTTTTACGCTTCTCACACTCCCGAATAAGGGAACTCATTTTTATAATCTCGGGTCTGGTACCAAGAATAATGCAGATTTTCATGAATTTTCAATAAATTTTATCTCTTGCAGAGCTATCTTTTTCCAATCAAATTGTTTTACGTATTTAAATCCCATTTTACCTTGAGAAATTGATAGATTTCTATTACTTAAATATTTAATTATTTCTCCAGCAAAAAAATCTTTATCCCCAATAGGAATATGAACGAAGTTTTTCTTCCAAACCATAACCAGTTCCGGCAGATTGTAAGCTAAAACAGGCAAGCCACAGGCCATGGCTTCTCCTATTACAATAGCCCAATTCTCCTCGTAGCTTGGTAAAACAAAAAGTTTGCTTTTCTTTAACTCAGAAAACTTTTTTTTCTGATCTAATATTAGACCTCTCAGAAAAATATTTTTTTCGAGTTTAAATTCTCTAATTTTCTTTTTCATCTCAGCCTCGAGAGGACCAGTACCTATTATGATTAGGCGGGCAGTTTTTATCTTATGAACAACCATTCTCCAAATATCTACCAGATCAAGCATTCCTTTGCCTTCCTCTAATCTTTTTATACAAACGGCTTCATATTGCTCTTGGTTAATACTCTCGGTAAATTGCTGAATTTTATCGAAATTTACTCCGCATAATACCGTTTTATACCTGGCTTTTTGGATACCTACATCTTTGAGTTGATTAGCCGTGCTTTCTGAAACCGGCAATATTATATCCGCAAGCCTCTTTACTAAAAAGAATCCGCTTCTTTGCAAAAGTAAAAAGGCAAGCGCGAAAAAAAAATTGGAGCGTCTCTTCCACCAAACCAGTGGAGGCAGCCAGTGGACGACGCAAGCCCACTTAATCTTATCCTTATTTATTATTTTTAAAAAGGCAGCAGGAAAAACATTGGTAAAACCCTCAGTCGGAGTATACACAATGCCTTTAAATTTCCATAATGACTTGGGAGGAAAAATGAGTCTTGATATCAAGAGAATATAGGTACTTTTATTCTGATTATCTACTTTGAGAGTGAAACTTTTGTGAAAAAAGTACTTGATTTTATACCCATCAAAAAGCTCTTTACCAGCCAAACCAGACCACAGATGTATCTGGTAACCTGATAAACTCCAATTCCTCACTATTTCTGCAAGACGAATTTCATTACCGGATACACCGCTTAATTTATTTCGGAAAGAAATGTTAAAAATAATCAATATCTTCTTCATATCAGATTTACTTTGTAAGAACTGCTTCAAAAAGTCTGTAAAACCCTGCAAAACGGTCAATTTTAGTGAATCTTAAGACAAGAAGCGAGATCTTAATAAGCTTATTGCGTTTGAGCGCTGAAGGCATATAGTCTTGAAAAATCTTATCAGAATAGCACAGGGTTTTTAAGGAAACTATATTAAATTTTTGCTTTTTCATGAATTGAGTAAAACTTGCTAACGTAAAGAAATTCAACCAGTATTTGTATTCTTTTATTTTATGAAAAAAAAGTTTATAGATGAAATTTTCCAATAATAAGTGACTATTTTCGTTGTCTCCTATAAAAAGATATCCGTCAGGCTTTAATATTCTTCTGACTTCCTTCATAAAAATATTTGGGTTTTTGATATCTACTAAAACAGCATCTATATTGATAACGTCAAAAAAATCATCGGGATATCCTGCACAGGTGAGCTCTCCGTGAAACATTTTCAAAGGAAAACCCTTTTCCCGTGCAATTCTACAGGCATTTTCTGAAACCTCTACTCCAAAAACACGGAAGCCTTCCTTTTGCGCTAATTGAAGAAGATCTCCTGTGGAACAGCCGATATCCAAAAAAGTCTTATTTGAAGACTCCCGAAGGAACTTTTTGATCAGTCCGATTTTATATTTTTTCAATACCGCACGATTCTCTTCGCGCTCTTTTATATCTTTCAATTTATAGTGACCATAATCTTCATCTGAATAGACGTCTTTAACTTCTGATTCGACAAAATCAAGAGAGTTGTTGTAAAGCATACCGCAGTTAGAACATCGAACTACTTCAGCATATTCATCTTTTAAAATTACTTCTATTTTTTCCACTCTCCCTTTCCTAGACGAACAAATGAAACAAACTCTCGTTTTTTTTGCTTGAGTACTAATAAATTTTCGTTTAATTTCAGTAAAGAAATATCTGATGCAGAGAATAGGAAAATCCCTTATTCTAGGTATACCGTAATGTTTTCCAAAGCTTGAAAGTTTAATAATCTTAAATCCCGGTGAATTTATTTTTTCTATAGATTTGGAAAATGTAGGGATAAGAAGTTTACTTATTAATTTTGCAACTTCTTCGTAAGAATGACAATTTCTGATATCAGCACGTTCTTCATAAAACAAGCTGCCTTTATCCAGTCCCTCATTTAATTTTTGAACTGATATATTTATGTATTTTTCGTTGTGTAAATATGCTTCCAAAGTAGAAGAGAAACCGCGATATTTTCTTAAATCTCCTGTGTGGTAACTTAAAACACCTGCCGGGGTACATCTTAATATTTCACCCTGTAATATGCCAAAACCGCGCCGGAAGACAAGATCAATCTTCTTAGTTTTAATTTTCTTTATAGTTTCTTCGGGTAAAGCGGTACCGTGTTTTCCTGATTTGATAGCAGAACTGTAATAAATTTCACTTTTATTAAATAAACTCAAATTATTGATTGATATTCTTTCAGCTAATTCTATCTGCCATCCGATAATGTCTCTTATCAGAGTAATTATTTTTTGTATAAATTTTTTTTGAAAAGATAAATCATAGTCTTTAACATGCACTTTTTTGATGATTACTAGAGGGATAGAAATATTATTTTCCGATACGGCTTTTTGAAGCGCCAGAGCTACCCACTTCATTATTTTAGGTTCATCCAGTAATAAACATATTTTTTTAACTTTCATAGTTTTACTACTTCGTAACAGCTTTTTTTATCAATGTGATTATTTTATCAACTATGCTAAGCGATAAAGTAGAATAAATCGGCAGACAAAGAATACTGTTGGCGATATCCTTTGCAACTCTTAGATCACCTGCAGCTTTTTTTGCAACAGAATTCTTGTAAATAAAGTCAAAATCCGAGGTCAGCGGATAAAAATACTTCCTTGCTTTAATATGATGATTGAGTAGATATTTAAAAACCCGATCCCGTGTTTTCTTACTACTAAAACAAACCGGCATATAGGAATAGTTATATAAAGAAGCAGTCAATTTTTGAAATTTGAGTGAAGGAATATCTCCCAGTTCTTTCACATATCTATTATAAATTTTTTCTCGCAACGAGATATTTTTATCTACTGCTTTTAAATTACACAGACCCATGACAGCCTGGAATTCGTTCATCTTAGCGTTTATACCCGGCAGAGTTATTCTTTCCTCTGAAAGAATGCCAAAATCTTTTAACAATTCAAGCTTCTCTGATATTTTTTGATCCCTGGCAATAACAGCTCCTCCTTCTATCGTGTGAAATATTTTAGTCGCGTGAAAGCTTAGCGTGGAGATATCCCCGTATCTTAGAATTGGTTTCCCGTTATAGTGGACGCCAAACGCGTGGGCTGCGTCATATATGATTCTGATTTTATATTTCCTGCCTATAGTTTCCAGTCTAACAACATCACAGGGATTGCCATATACATGCACTGCCAGAATAGCGGAAGTTTTTTTTGTAATTTTTTTCTCTGCATCTTCCGGACTTAAGTTAAACGTATGCGGATTTATATCGGCAAAAACGGGGACTGCACCCCCCCATAAAATTGCGTTTGTGGTTGCGGCAAAGGTAAACGGAGTTGTAATAATCTCACCGTGAAGATCCAAAGCTTTTATGGATAACTGAAGAGCTAACGTACCATTGGCAACTAATGAAATGTTTTTTACACCCAAATATTTTGACAGCTGTGAGGTTAGTAATTGAACATGTTCTCCGTTGTTTGTCACCCAGCCGGACAGCCATATTTTTTTAAGATATTTGTTGTATATGCTTAGACTCGGTAAATCAGTTTTGGTGACGTTTATCATTTTCAGATTATAACCTATGCTCCTCGTTTTTTAATCGTCCGGCAATCCGGATTAGGGAATAATTCGCTCCGACAAGAAATTTAAGCACGAACACCGCAAACATAAAATGAGGGTATCGTATCCATTTTTTCCATTTTCCGTTTTCCGTAAAAACATCAAAATACCTGTACTTCAAACCCAGCTGTTTACGGATAATGGGATCATCCCTGCCCCATTTTTTAATATATTTTAAAATATCCTGCGCGTAATATGCCTTTTTCTTAAGGTATTTCTTAAAACTAAAGTTTCTCTCGCTATGGAACAAGACGGACGCGGTGACTGTTGTTTTTCCTATCGCTGCTAATCTTCTATCCAGATCCCAATCTTCAGCGGCTATTAAAGACTCATCGAAACCTCCCAGTTCTTGCCATATTTTTTTAGGAAAAAATCTTACGCAATCGATAACCGTTCCGTTATAAAAACTTCTTTCAAAATTCCTGACTTTCCCCCAAAAGGAATTGCCGGTCATAATCTCAGGAATGTAGAGACCGGCAAAAATGCCGTCGCTTATCCGTTCCACACAATCCTCTATCAGTTTCGGAGATAAGCTCATATCGGCATCAAGAAACATGACATAGTTTCCCTTTGCCTTTTTTATTCCGAAATTTCTTTGAGCTGAACGTTCCGGGCCTTTGTTAAAAACAGAATCCGTATATGTCTTTGCAATTTCCACTGTCTTATCTGTCGAATTATTATCGACAACAATAATTTCTATTTTCTGTTCCGGATACGTTTGGTTTTTTATTGATTCCAGGCATCTCCCGATGTTTTTCTCTTCGTTTTTGGTAGTAATTACGACAGAAACAGAATTTTTTATCATCTTAAATCTTTATATCTTCTATAAATTCGTGAGAAACTGCATTCTATCTTCTTCGTAAAAATGATAGGGCATATCAGCAGGTATGATTCTTTTAAATTCCTCTTTGGAGTATTTATATGCACCCGGACAGTTTTGTAGCTTCAGATAGATAAGATGAAAAAAGTTTATCAGGGATAATTTTTTTTCCGGAAAAGAGAAAAAGAATTTTTTGCCTTTCAGCTTTTTAAAAAGTAGTTTCAGTTCTTCCTCTGATAAATAATCAATAAAACCAAGTCCTACAGCATAATTGAAGTAGGGAAGATTGCTTTTGGCTATATCTTTTTGAATAAAAAACAAATTCTTCGATATACCTTGGGAAGCAGCTTTCCGTGAGGCTTCCTTCACTGCAACTGAGGATATGTCCATGCCGATTATTCTCTGAGGTTTACATCTTAAGATGCGGAAACAAAATTCCCCCGTCCCGCAGCCGAAATCGGCAAGTATTTTATCCTTAACTAAAGGACATAAAAATTTATACGCTATAAGTAGTCTGCCGTTTATTGGACCTCTGAAAAAACCGGCTATATACTCAATCAGGTTAAATTGGCCATTCCTGCGGCGGTAGGAAGAATCGCTCCAAATTTTAATTTTATTGTCCCAATATTTTTGCTGAGAACTCATAATCAGGATTTAAGAATATTTTGCATTTTTGATATTTCAAAATTAGAAAGAAGATATTCAAAGACACTCTGACAATTTTTCATATACGGAATATATAGGGGGTGCATCAGGATATATTTCGCATCAGGAAATAAGGCATGTGAAGGAGGAACTATCTGCCAATTATGTATAAAAGCTACAAACGGACTGCCCTGTTTATTGATTAAAGAATATATCTTTCCTATTGTCCTGCCGAAAGCAGCAATTAAGTAGCCGGATCCGACAGGAGGCTCCGTGAAAAGCAGTTTCGCACTTAAACTTCTTGGAAACATCATTTGCGGTTTACCGATTAACGGGTAGGTGGAAACGGGCACCTCCTGTATCTGTCCATACGTCCTCTTGAAAGAGTAAGGACCATAGATAGATGAATCATAAGTGAAACCATGTTTTTTTAATATTTCAAGATATTCTTTTTGCATTATTATTTCCGGTGCACGAAATCCGCACGGGTGAAACTTTTCAATAAATCTGTTCGATCCCCTTAATGAATCAGTTAAGACTTTTTGGCCGGTTAAGCTCTCATGCCGGTGGGTATGATAGGCTAATTCATGACCTTCTTTTGCCATTGCATCAAATACATCCGGGTACCATTCGTATAATTCTCCTAGTATAAAAAAGGTTATTTTTACTTTATATTTATCCAAAATCTTAAGAATTTTCTCCGCTGACTCCCTGACAAAGCCTTTATCCAAAATCTTCCGTTTTTCACTAGTCAGGGTTATGAATTCCGGTAAATTAGGATATGCCCATGATTCAAAATCAATCGAGAGGTAATTAACCATATCTACTTATTTTACTCGGTATATGTATGAAGTGAAAGCTCAGTCTTTCCCTAGTCCCAAATGCCCATTTTAAAAACGGGCAATGTTTCGTAAAATAAGATATGAATATAATTCAGACGGCCAAAGTATTAAGCATCCGCATCCTGACTGAATCAACCTATATTCTCAGAATCGAACGCAACAAATTCAAATTTATCCCCGGTCAATGCGTGAATATCGGACTTGTCGGAAGTGCCGTAAATAGGGAATATTCCACCTATTCCGGTACTAAGGATACTTATCTCGAGTTTCTCATAAGAAAAATTAATGGAGGAGCTGTATCTGTTGGCCTGAGCCAGCTAACACCCGGAGAAGAGGTAACTTTAGACGGAGCTTACGGCACATTTACTATAAAAAAACCTGCTAAGATAGGAAAATATATTTTTGTAGCATCCGGAACAGGAATTGCTCCATTTCATTCTTACGTAAAATCCTATCCTAAAATCGATTATCGGATTATCCATGGAATTCGTTTTGATTCGGAACAATATGATAAACAGGATTATGGAAAAGGCAGGTACGTCAGTTGCATATCACGGGGAAAAGGCGGCGACTTTTCCGGCCGGGTAACTGATTATTTAAAAAAAATACCTATTCCTCTTGATACCCTTTACTATCTATGCGGCAATAGGGCAATGATCAATGACGTCTATGATATATTAAGAATAAAAGGAGTAAACGGGAGTAATATCATTACAGAAGTTTTCTTTTAACGTATGAAGATCGCCATTTCCTATCCCCCAATTATCAACAAACGTGGACAAAAAGCCATGGTGTCCCAAAACCGCAACGTCCAGTTCTTCAAAACTCCCACTTATCTTTTGCCGATTATCCAGGCACAAGGGGCAACGTGGCTAAGAAACCTCGGATATGATCTGAGGTGGGATGACGGAAACGCCCAACTGAAAAGCTTAGAGAACTGGTTTGCCGAATTAGTTTCCTGGCAGCCTGATGTAGTTGTATTTGAAAGTACTACTCCCGTCATGAAATTTTACTGGGAAGTGACGAATAAACTTCGAAAAAAACTGCCCAAAACGATTTTTATTATGACCGGATACCATTCCATGAAACGGCCGGAGGAAACTCTGGAAAAATCAGCAACTGATGTCGTAATAAAAAGCAATCACATAGATTTTGCCCTTATCAAACTCATTCCCTATATCGAGAAAAACCCGGATTGGAGGGTATCTTGCCAGATAGAGGGCCTCACTATCCGGGTAAACAAAACTAAAATACGCGATACCGGGGCATTCCGTCAGGTAGAGCCTCTTGAGAAATCACCCTTAGTAGATCGGGACCTTGTCGAGTGGAAAAATTATGCTTATGAGAATGGAAATTTTCTGCAGACTCCCGGCACCTACGCCACGAGTGTCATACGGGACTGTATGTTTGGTAAATGTACATTCTGCCGGTATAACGGACCGGAATTTACCTTCTCCAAAATGTCCGTGCAAAAAAGCTTAGACGAATACGAAATTCTGATAAATAAATATCATGTCAAGGAAATTTTTGATGATTCGGGAGTCTGGTACCGGGGGTCTGATGCAAGGGAGTTTGCTCAGGGAATTATCGACCGGGGACTCCACAAGAAAGGATGTTATTTTGGCTTTAATACCCGGTTTGAATACCTGGATGAAGAAACCATAAAACTTCTGGCAAAAGCCAATTTCCGCTTTGTACTTATCGGTCTTGAATCGGCAAGTGATGAGACATTAAGACGCCTAAATAAAGGATACCAAAATCAGTACATCATACCGTCTCTGAAATGGCTTACAAAATACGGACTCCACCCCCATCTGACTATCATGGTAGGATATTATTGGGAAACCCAGGAAATGCTTGATAAAACGGTGAAGTTTGTAGAAAAACTGATGTTTGCAGGACTTGCCAGAACACTTCAAGTAACTATTTGTACGCCGCTTGATTTTACCCCGTATCATTTAGAATGCATCAGTCAAAAGGTTTTACTGACTAAAAATTATGACGATTTCGATATGAGTCGGGTAATTGTGAAAACTCCAATTCCCCACGAGCGGTATTATGAAGCTATTAAAAGAATGTATGGAATCGCTTTTCATCCGAGGTTTATTGTGAGACAACTATTATTTCTGACTTCATTTCGAAAACGCGACTGGCAGTTTCTGTTTACTTATGGAGTTCGGGCAATTAGAAGAGTCCGCAACCACATGTTTAATCTCACGGTTCACAGCAAAAATAATTAACGTCTGAGGTGTCTTACAAACAAAAATCCCTGCATAAATCTGAGTCCGTACCAAAAGTGGGTTAGAAAGACAACCGGGATAGAAATTGCGCCCTGAAATAAACTTCCGGATTTAGCAGTTATCCAAAGACTATTGATAATTAAAAGCAAACTATAAGATGGAATAACAACAAAGGGTACAAAAAAGATTCCTAGTACCAGAAACGAAGGTAGAAAATAAACCAGACGAAAGGAAGTTTTTGGCAATGTCTTTGCAAAATAACCCCGGTGAAGACCATAATTTCCGTTTTGCCGCAGGTGAGACATCCATACCTTTCGGCGGTGATGATAAACCAAAACTTTGGGATCATAGATAATTTTTTTACCTAATTTGTGGGTCAGATCCAGACATAGTTTAGTATCTTCTCCCGGCCAAAAGTTTGAGTCAAAACCGCCAACTTTGATAAAATCAGATTTTAAAACGGCGAGATTCATGGAAGGGTAATCATCTACAAAACGCTTTTTATACGGCAGGAACCGATACACATAAGGCCCGCCCCCTATAATAGAAGCTGAAAACCACCCTGACGCCTGTTCCCGCCATGAAACATCCGGGGGAGTTACGCCGGGACCTCCAACAGCTGCAACTTCCAAACCCTCAAAGTTACTCACCATATTCTTCAACCAGTTTTTATCAGGATAAGCATCGTCGTCTATAAAAGCTAATATCTCCCCATTAGATTTTTTTGCCCCCATATCCCTTTTCTCAGCAGGACCGATCTTGCCGGTTGCAGCCACTTTAACTTTCTGATAATTAAAAACTTTTTTTTCATCCGGAAGTAAAATTACTTCGTAGTCTTTAAAGGTTTGTTTTTCCAAATAATTTAAGCACTTATAAAGATATTCGGATGGTTCTTTAAAAGGAATGATAATGGAGATCATAGTTTCTTCCATCCTCCGTTATCATCGTAATAATGCAAAATATAGAGCCTATAAAAGATAGCCATCGTGTCTAGTGAAATATTGAAAATCGCATGAATTGTTGAAGAATGAATCATATCTGAAAAATTATATTTAAGTTTTATAGGAGCTTCATAAATTCTTCTAAATCCTTGTCTTTTGGCTACAGCCAATAACTCTAAATCAAAAGCATATTTTTTGACAAGAAGTCGGGGTAAGATCTTTTCTAAAACTTTTCTCCTGAAAATTTTAATCCCTGCCTGAGTATCCCGAACACTCAGATGAAATAATAACCGAACTATCATTTGATAGCCAAAACTCAAAATCCTACGGTCTCTAGGATAATTCACAATCGAAGCAGGATGACGCTTGGACCCAACAATCACATCAGCGTTATACCATTCCATGTGTTCTAAAATCATGGAAATACCATTGGGATCTATCTCCATACCGGAATCGATAAAAGCTACATAGTCGCCTGTGGCTTTCCCCATCCCCAATCTTACTGCGTGACCTTTTCCCTGATTTTTCATGTATACCATCACTTTTACGTTTAAAGACTTCATTTGCTTTGCCGCTCTATAGGTGCCATCACCATATCCGTCTACCACAACGATAATTTCATAAGAATATCGAATTTGGCTGAGTACTTTTTCAATTCTTCTGACATCCTTTACTATAGTTTTGGATTGATGATAGGCAGGAACAATTACCGAGAGCTTACGATGAACCAATTGATCAGTCATATCATATTTCTATGAATATTTTTCAGAAGTATATGAGTCAAAACCTTCTTTTCTTTCTGCCAAACAAAAAAAGAAGCGGCAGTAAAATATAACAAACTGACGAAAATATTTATCCAAATTATCTCCCTGATGGAATTGTGAATAAAGAAGATAAATACACTTTGGAGAAGTGAAATTAAAAAAAGAAAATATATAGGTTTACCGGAAGAGATAGAAAGAAGAAAATAGGTGAGAATTGAATTAACCGAGAGCAAAGTTATAAAAAAAGAAAATATACCCATATAAGGAATTGCACCGGCATATCTTCCGCCGTAAAGAATCGACAGTATGAGTCCCGGAAACAGAAAATAGGTGAATATTAAGAGGGATGAAATTCCCAAAGCGAATACTAATGTGCCCAAAAGGGGCATGATATAGGGTGTACCGTTACCGGCTCTTCCGGATACCAAAGGAAACATTACGCTTATAATCGGGCCAATAAGATAGTATATAATCTTGCCGACAGTAGACAAAGCAACATATTCGCCGGCAACATCCGGAGCAAAAAAATGCTTCACCAAAATAATATCAGAGGTAAAAAATAGGGTTATGGTAAGACTCGTCAACAGCACCGGCAACGCAGTCTTCCAATTTAGCCATTTCGGCGCCTTTACGTTCTCTTCTGATGCATATTTGCTGAATAAAATACGAAGCTCGAGAACAGTAAGCAGATACCCTCCTACAGCCCCTATCAAAGTACCCATCATGGCTCCGACCAGTCCAAAATTCAATATGACCAAAAGTATTGACACAATCAGTTTGAGTATTACCTCTACAATACTGTTTGCCGAAAGGTATGAAAACGACAGGGTACCCTGAAGAGTGGCGCGATTAAGAGTTGCAGAAAAACTTAACACGAAGATTAAAGAAATAATGATAAGAGGAAGTGCATTTTCCAACTGGAGAAAAATACTCAGCTTTCCGGCAAATAATATAGTTATTGCTGTCAGAAAAATACCCAAGAGAAAAAGTCTCGGGGTTAAATCATGCAGTAAGAGCTTTACGACACCGGTCTTTCTCCCCCCCCAATAGAAAGAGATCGTCTTGACCATCAGCAACTGAAAAACAGAAAGAGGTATGGAAAAAATAGCTAAAATGGAAAGCGTTGCCCCCAAGTCTCCAAATGCATGCGGAGTAAGCATTCTCCCCATAAAAAGACTATAGAGGAAATTACCAAAATTTGCCGTGTTGTTGGCTATAAATACAAATAGGCTTCCTCGCACCAACCTACTTTGCGACATGCGTCTGAATATTGACATAACAGACTTTATTATAAAGGGCCAGGTGAAGTTTTGTTAAGTGAGGTTTTTACCTTTCTATTACTTTTTGAAAAATATCGAAAGGATGTTTTGCCACAGATTCGTTTTCTTAACCGGTTGTGTTACTGGTGATGGTATAGCCGTGGGTTGAATCTCCTGAGGAGGAGGCTCATATGCCACAGCAACTGTATTTTCCTGCTGATTGGCATCCCCCAACCGCGGTTCTATATCCACACCCATTACTTCGGCTTCTACAACCGGTTTTCTTACAGGTACTACGTTATACGAGAGACCCAAAACAGAATTATTGGCGCTATACCCTACACCTCCCGGTCTTCCCGACCATTCCTGAGATAATGCTCCTGCTGCACAACCCTTTAAGGCTTGAACTGCGAAATAAAAGGTTTTATTAGGTAAATAGCCTACGGTAAAATTTCCTGTATCCCCGATATTTACAGCTGAATAGATATAGTTTTTAGGTGTTAGCCCATAGTAAATATTATACCCCGTGGCTCCCGGAACTTTATGCCAGTATAAGACGACTTCACCGTTTTTAGCTTTTTTAGGCAAAACCGGATGATTTGGCTGCAGAAGAATAGGCGCTTTATCCGGCTGTGAATCAGTGCACTTAGGCGGCCCCTGATTGGAAAAATCAACTTGCGGACTCCATCCGTATGATTCAGCTTTTACATCCCCGGCAAACATAGATACGACTGCAATAAACAATAAAACTACAATACTGAAATTCTTGGCTTTGTTTTTCATAAATTGTATTCAATAATCTTTATTTATTTCAGAATAAAACGTATTGTCATGTCTTGTCAAGGGGCAGACAAGACTAAAAATTAAGCTTGACGCAGGTTGTAGGAGCTGATATTCTTTTCTCTCGTATGAATAATTGGTATACATCAAAAGTAATAAAAGGAAACCAAAAAGGGAGAGAAATCGGGTTTCCTACAATAAATTTGGATAATCCTTCCCTGTTAAAAGGAGAGAAAGAAGGAGTATATCTCGCCCAGGTGCGGGTACGGGATAAAAATCACTGGGGAATGCTCTACTATGGTCCCCGGTTAGTAGTTGATGAAACTCAAACTACTTTAGAAATACACTTATTTGAATTTAATGAAGAATTATACGGACAGCAAATTCAGTTTCGGATATATGATTACATCCGGGGAGTTTTGAAGTTTAATTCATTTGATGAACTAAAAAACCAACTGGAAAAAGATCAGAGAGAAGCCATAAACTTCATAAAAATGGTAGTAAGCGCCTGATACTTCCAATCCTTCTCATATATAGCCATTCCTGATAAAATACCATAGCAAGCGCCGACGTAGCTCAGTTGGTAGAGCAACGCTTTCGTAAAGCGTGGGTCATCGGTCCGATTCCGATCGTCGGCTCCATATCGGAATTATTTTTCGAAAGAGAGAATTTGTCCCGACTTGTCGACCCTTTTTCAGGTCCGAGCCGACCTTTTTCCTCATTGAACCAACTTTTGAGAGTAAATGCAAGTGGTTTTGAAAGTGTTTTATTTCTTGTTTTCGTCACCTAAAAGCCCCAGATTTTTGGCATTCAGTTTGGAAACAACTTTCTTGCCTGTCCTTTTCTCAATTTTTCTCCTGGCTGATCCGGCAATGGCTCCGCCTTCTCTGGCTACTCTCTGATTTTCATTGAAATTTTTCGGTTCGTCTTTCTTGGAAATTTCCGTAGTGGTTGCTTCGGCCAACATATTAAGCACCAATTCCAAATTGGTCATGTTGTCCCGCAAATTTTCTTTCTTTAAACCTTTAAATTGCTTGTAGTCTTTTGTCCTCATTCCTGCCCAGGCGAAAGTGATGATGTCAGTCAAAATAGCAAACTTACTGTTACCCTTTACTCCGCGAGTTTCCCACTCGTCAGTCAGTTCTTTTCTGACTTCAATGCTTTTTAGTCTTTGGTTTACCCAATCTTTGGAGTACCCGCGTTTTAAGTAAAAATGCATGGCTCTTTGGATGACTTTTTCCGGATCTTCTGCCTCTTCAATTCGTTCATAACCAACCCGGGCAAGCCAAAGTTTAAATGGTTCAGCTTGCGGAGACGGGATTGACTGAATGATACGAAGCATTGTTTCGGTGTCTGCCATGTCAGTCAAACGCATTTTTCCATCCGCTGCCAGCATTTTCAAAGCGTTACATTTTGTAACGGTTTCATCTGCTCCTTCATCTAGCAGTCTTTTTTTAAGCACCCGCCAGTAAACCTGCGGATTTGTACTATCAGAAAGCACAGCAACTATATCAACTACTGAAAACCACCACTTTTCATTTTCTTGATCCCACTGTCGGCGGATTTTCTTGCCCTCAAAAATTGCGATTTTTGTATCTTTCATCCTTATACGTTTGTATCAATTTCAAGCGTAAAACACAATAGAAAAAGACGACTAAAATTTTTCCGGCAAAACAAAGCGAGGCGACAGCTTCGAGCAATTTGGTACAATGGCTCAAGCATTGTGGGCAGGTAAAGTGTCGGGTCATCGGTCCGATTCCGATCGTCGGCTCTATTTTTTGTCGGCTGCATAGTACTGGGATAAACCGCAGACATCGGTTCTCTGTCCGCAATCGCTTGTACGCTCAGACGCTTCCAAGCGGGGATTCCTAAAAGGGACTCAAGAGTAGCGTATCAAAAACGGCACCTGAGAATTTTAAAAGATTTATACAAGAGTAGGTGTGGACTCACTTCCACCCTCCAGGTGGAGGTTCTTATAATGAGAAGAACAAAATATTACCGGGTACCGGATGTCGGGAAACCAAATGAGTTGGTTAAAGACGTCATATACCGGTACATCAGAAATCCCATGTACTTATCCCAAATGCTTTTTTGCGGAGTGCTCATAATTAATTCATTTTCAATATATCGGTTCGGAGTTTATTTTTTATTCGTAATAAATTTTATTTTTAAAATTCAATACGAAGAAGTATTATTAAATGCGCATTTTAAGGAATTTGCAGCGTACAGAAAGACATCCTGGAGGCTGATTCCCTTTATATACTGATTAATCCTGCACAAATCTGATCAGTGAAAAGAAATACAGCAAAAACTAAAAAGCGTATTTCTGAAGAAAAGAGAGGACGTGCTGTTTAAATTCAGCCGGGTGGGCACTGAAAACATCATGCAGGCTGTCTGCTTCCCAATATTCCTTGGGTGAATTTGCCAGTTCATACAAATTCTTCGCGTCTTTCCAGTTTAATTCCTCATCTTGTTTTGCTGAAATTAACAAAATGGGAGATTTGATATTTTTAATAACCGTAGAGGGGGAGAATCGCTCATAATCTCTTCCCAGTTCTATAAATGCAGCTATTTTCATAAACGGATAAAAGATAGTCGGAGAAAGACCGGCCGCTTTGATCTGAAAATGGAAAAGGGAGGAAAAATTTGCATACGGAACGGAAGCGATGACAAAATCCCCTTTCCCTGTTTCCCCTGCCGTTGTAAGGGCAGTAGTCCCTCCCATGGAAATGCCTAAAAAACCTATTTTCTTGCCTTTATTTTCGGAAAGAGATTTTATGTGATCAAAAACAGCTTCAACATCTTTCCATTCCGCAACTCCTAATGTTATTTTGTTTCCCTTACTCTCTCCGTATGATCGTAAATCCAGTAGTACCGTTGAATACCCAGCGTTGCGGAGATACTCCGCGTGCCCCAGCATTTGAGCTTTACCCCCCGGATTACTGTATCCGTGAATCAAAATGACAATTGCTTTAGGACCTGTTACCGGAAAATACCAGTAGGCAATTTTTCCTCCGTCGCGGTTAGTGATAAAAAATGTATTAGCCGTCCAGCCGGCCGGTAACGGTCTTTTATCGCTTGCCGCATGGAGATGAAGTTTTACACGAAGCCGATACCAAATATAGAAAAATAAGCTGAATAAAAGTAATGAAATAATACTGGCAAGTAAAATCAGAACTTTCATTAACCTAAAGTATACCAAAATCCGGTAATTTAGATAGATTTCTACGCGTTAGACTGTTAAACCAGAGGACCCGTCCGAATTTTGAAAGAATAAGTAGTATAATAAAAACATGCGGCCTACATCTTCTCACAGAATAAAAATTGAGGAAAGAAAACTGTATAAAAAAGCAGCACTTTTTATAGCTGCGATGATCGGGTTTGGAATTTTTATGATTTTTATCGGAGTTCCTGTATTTGCTCAGGCAATTTTATTTATCTCAGGATTTAGAAAAGATAAGACTCCAGTTAATGTATCAGTTTCTGAAAATGCTCTTTTTCCTCCGTCTCTGGATCCCCTGTCTGAGGCAACCAATACAGCAACCATCGCTCTTTCAGGATACGGAGAAAAAGACGCCTCCGTTGTTGTTTTCGTAAATGATAAAGAGACTAAAAAAGCACAGACAGACAGTATTGGCAAGTTTTTTATTCTGAACCTACCTATTAAAGAAGGGAGTAACATCATAACTGCTAAAAGTATAAAAGATGATAAAGAAAGTTCTCCTTCCTCCTCTTTTACCGTTTCCTATCTTAATAAGCCTCCGAAGCTTGATATAGACAGTCCGCATGACGGAGATAAATTCTCATCAGAAAAAAAACAGGCTATAGTAAGCGGGATAACTGATCCGGATAACAGAATTACGGTAAATGACAGAATGGTAGTGGTAAACACCCAGGGTCAATTCAGATTTGCCTATCCCCTGTCAGAGGGAGATAATGAGTTGACCATAAAAGCATATGATCCGGCGGGAAATTCAAGTGAAAAAAAGATTAAAGTCATCTATTATCCTTAAAAAGGGATTAAACAGGTTTTGCAATTACAAATCTTCTCTTGCTGTCCAAAAACCCGTCGCATGTATATAGTGTAAGCCTGTCATCATCTACTTTTACCAAAGTAAGGTCTGTAGAGACTACATCCCTGATATCAACAATCCTGTATTTTCTTATCCCCTCTTCTCCGGCAACACTTACGATTTCACCTGTACTCACATTATACAGTTCTGCGAAAAGCCCCTTTCTGTTATGAGCCCACATTACTATATTTCCTTTATCGCAAAGATTACTACCGGAATTAATATGCCAGGAAACAGCATCATCGTATGTAGTCCAATCATTTCCTTTTACCTCTCCTGCTTTAAGTTTTAAGACAACAGAAGTATTTGAAAATGAAATGGTTTGGGGGATATTCAGGTTACAAAGAGGCTCAACAGCCGGTTTATAGGAATAAATAGAAGTATTGATCCTTAAAAAAAGATAAAAAATAGAGAATAGGATAATAAAAAACGGCAGGATTTTTTTAACCATATATATACTAACCGGGACCATTACTGGTCCCGAGTAACAATGTTATTTTACTTGTCACCCTGAACTTGTTTCAGGGTCTTCATTAAAAAAGTCAGATGCTGAAACCTGCCTTGTCGGCAGACAGGTAAATTCAGCATGACAAGTGATGATTTATATAAATCTTTTCTTCAAAAGATATCCGAGAGAGATGGCTGCCAATGTGCCAACAGATACATCTGTAATAGTCGTCACACTATCTCCTGTATCTGCAAGAACAGTAGGTTCAGCTCCTCCGATTCCGTATCCGGTGATAGGTCCGGGATCAGATGAGAGTTCGCTTGTCGGATCAGAAGGCTGACAGTTATTCAGCGCGTAGACAATAAAGTAATATTTCACATTGGGTGCTAGATTTCCGACTTCATAATGAGTTACATCCCCAGTTTGGGCCACTCCATAAATATAATTTCCGGTCTGCAAACCATATGAAATCATATAATTGTTTGCTCCCGGAACTTTTGTCCAGTCCAAAACTGCAGTTGTTGAGTTTTTATATGAAACTGCAATTAAAGTTGGGGTTCCCGGCTTTAAATCCGGACAAATCGGTGCTCCCCTGTTTCCACCATCATTACTGGATGCTGAACTATCATCTGGTACATCAGTTGGCGTTGGGACTATTGTACCGGTTAGAGTAGGAGAAGGCGTTACACCTGAGCCTCCGCATGAAGTACCATCCGTAGCCATTACTCCGTCTACATCATAACCATCCGCATCCGGGTCGGCAAAATTAGCCGGATGACTAATATCGGTAAGCCTTACATATCGTGCGCAGGAGACAGTCCGAGGCATTGCAACGTATCCGTCCTGAACTACTGTTCCTGCATAATGCCATATCAGGTTATCATCAGATAATTCTACTTGTACCCGTTCAAAGGGATATTCGGGATTAGTTGCTTCTACAAGCACCACACCATTACTTATAGGGTTATCAAACTGCAACACCATGGATCCGCCAAATCCTAAAGAATAAAAATTACCTTCAGTCGTATCATTTTCAGCAACACCAAGTGCTGAGGAAGGATTGCTTCTTAACGGATAAAATGAAGATACGGGTTGCCCATTTAAAGTAAGTCCCTGATTGGTTGAAACCACACTATCTGCCCAGGGACCGGAACCATCAGGAGCAGCTGCTAAAACTGGCGGGGAGTTAACAAACATAAAAAAAGAGGTGAATAATACAGCCAAACCAAAAATTATTTTTACCATAAAAAATTAAATTTAATACTATTTAATAATTAGGTTTTGCATTATAACATATTTATATAGGATTGCAAGTTCCGGGAAAGAATGCTAAAATATGATATAATTGGATACTCTGATTATGGAAAAAAATATTCACTCCAATTTGCACTGCAGGCTGTGTGATTCTCCGATTGATTCGATTGTTATCGATTTAGGCCTTTCTCCAATTGCCAACGATTTAATTGCCATTGAAGATGCATATAAAGGAGAGACTTTTTTTCCGTTAACTATGTATCTATGTAAAGATTGCCTTTTGGCACAGGTACCTACTTTTAAAAAAGAAGAGGAAATATTTACGGATCATTATCCCTACTTTTCATCTTTTTCTTCCTCGTGGCTTCTCCATGCCAAAACGTATGTTGAGATGATGATTAAAAGGTTCAATTTGAACAAAAATCACAAAATAATTGAAATAGCATCAAATGACGGATATCTCCTCCAGTACTTCAAGGAGAAAAATTATGACATTCTGGGAATTGAGCCGACACGAAATACGGCAGAGGTTGCCGTAAAAAAAGGAATTCCTACCCGGATAGAATTTTTTGGGAAAGATTTAGCATTAAAAATGAAAAAAGAAGGCATAACGGCAGATATAATGATTGCCAACAACGTAGCAGCACATGTACCCGATATAAATGACTTCCTGTCCGGCTTTCCAATTCTTTTAAAAGAAGAAGGTATACTCACAATTGAAGTACAACACCTCTATGAGCTTTTGAAAAAAAATCAGTTTGATACTATTTATCATGAGCATTTTTATTACTGGTCACTTCACAGCATAAAAAAAGCGCTTGAAACTCACGGACTGAAAGTTTTTGATTTTGAATCTCTCACGACACACGGAGGTTCCATGAGGATTTTTGCCTGTAAAAAAGATTCGCGTACTCATAAAGTATCTTCCAATGTAAATAGAATGCTTCAAATTGAAAAAGAATTCGGAATAACATCGGACAAAGGATATAGAAATATTTCTAAGTGTGCTCAAAAAATACGGGTAGATCTTTTAAATCTACTCTATAAGCTCAAAAAAGAAGGAAAAAGAATCGCGGCATATGGAGCGCCCGCAAAAGGAAATACCCTTCTAAACTTCTCCTCGATACGAAAAGATTTTATTGATTACACCGTTGATGCCAATCCCCACAAACAGAATCATCTTCTGCCGGGAACACGGATTCCTATTTTTAATCCTGATATAATTAAAAAAGATAAACCGAATTATGTTCTTATCCTTCCGTGGAATCTAAAAGATGAAATAACTGACGATCTTTCCTTTATAAGAGAATGGGGAGGCAGGTTTATTATTCCCGTTCCAAGTGTAGAAATTGTCTTATGAAAATAATACCAACTAGTATTCGCGATGCATTTATTATAGAATCTGAACCCATTTCAGATGATAGAGGATTTTTTGCAAGCCTTTCAAACTCAAACGAATTTAAAAAACAAAACCTCGAAACAGAGTATGATAGAATGGCAGTTTCTCAAAATAATAAGAAAGGTACATTAAGAGGCCTGCATTACCAGCTTCCTCCCAAGCAGGAAGTAAAGTTAATACGCTGCATTAAAGGAAAAATATATGACGTTATTGTTGATATAAGAAAGTCCTCTCCCTCATATAAAAAATATTTTGCGGTCGAGTTGACCCCTGAAAATTTGAAATCTCTTTATGCTCCGAAAGGAGTTGCTCATGCTTTTCTGACTCTTTCGGATAATACACAGGTACTCTATCAGATCAGTTCAGACTACCAACCGGATTTATACCGCGGAGTAAGATTTAATGATCCCGCGTTTGGAATTTTCTGGCCTATTGCACCCACCATTATCCATCCCAGAGATGCCTCGTATCCTGACTTTACGGATAAAGACGCAGTGTAATATATGATTTCAAAAAATATCGGCGCTTCGATATACGGTCTTATCTCTTCTCTATATCCAATTAACCGGTCATTAACCGGACCGGGAGTTACCCAGACTCTTGAAATTCTTAAAAAACATATACCTATCTATATACATTCAATACCAACGGGTAACAAAGTTTTAGATTGGACTGTTCCTCAGGAGTGGACAATAACGGATGCGTGGATCAAAAATTCAAAAGGAGAAAAAGTTGTTGATTTCAAGGAAAATAATCTTCATATCGTGGGATATTCAACTCCATTTAATGGAAAATTATCACTTACCCAGCTTAAAAAACGTCTGCATACCCTGCCTGAGAAACCGGATTGGATTCCTTATAAAACTTCTTATTATAAGAAAACATGGGGATTTTGCTTAACTCAAAAAGTCTACGATAGGTTAACTGAAGATATATACGAAGTTTGCATTGATTCGACTCTCACAAAAGGATCGTTAAAATATGCAGAATTAATCATTCCAGGTGAAAGTGAAAAGGAAATTATCATCTCCTCTCATATCTGTCATCCCTCCCTTGCTAATGATAATTTATCATCCGTTGCGGTATCTGTTTTTCTGGCTAAATATCTTTTGAAGAGGAAAAATAAATATACTTACCGGTTTATTTTTGCCCCGGGAACCATAGGAGCAATCGTGTGGCTTAATAAAAATCAGAAAGAGATAAAAAACATTTTGGGAGGAATCGTGCTTGCCGGAATTGGAGATAAAGGAGCCCCTACGTACAAAAAAACTCTCTCTGGCAACTCTGTTATTGATTATGCATTTGAAAAAGTTCTGAGTGAAAGAAATAAGAAACATTCCATTATTAATTATTTCCCCTACGGGTATGATGAGAGACAGTACAATAGTCCCGGATTTAATTTGCCTGTCGGGTGTTTTATGAGAACACCCTGGGGAGAGTATCCGGAGTATCATACAAGCGCCGATAACCTGAAGTTTATATCACAAGCTAGTCTTGAAGATTCTTATGCTATAATCCTCGATGCCTTAGAGGAATTTGATACCCAGATCTTTTATAAAAATATGCATCCTTTTGCCGAACCCCTGCTTTCCCGGCATGGATACTATGAATCCATTCCTTCATCTTTACATATGGCATGTCTCTGGACACTGGCCTTATCTGAGGGACGTACCCCTCTTTCTCTTGTCAGCTTGCGCTCGGGAATAGAAATAGAGAAGATTGAAAAATCAGCACAGCTTCTGGAAAAAATTTACTTGCTTAAAAAATGTTAACCGAACAAATAATAGTCATCACAGGCGCGTATGGAGGAGTAGGAGAAGCAATCGCAAAAGATTTAGCTTCCCGGGGAGCAAATCTGTGTCTTACCGGAAAAGATGGGAACAAACTTGAGAGGTTGAAACTTAGCATATTACAAAAAAGAAAAAATACTTATCCTCATCAACATATTGAATGCTATCCAGCGGATTTGAAGGAACCACCCTGCATTGACGCGATGGCAAAAGAACTTACAGCCGTTCATCCGAAAATTCATGCTCTTATCCATACGGCAGGAATAATTTTCAGTGACGTTCAGATCGCTGCCTCTCCTCAACTGGAAAAGGAACAGCTTCAAATAAATACGGAAGCTCCTTCCCATTTAACCCAACTTTTGCTTCCTTCTTTGGCAGACTGTCAAAGTATTATTATTTTTATCAACTCATCTGCGGGCATACGCGAAAAAGAGGGTTTTGGGAAATACAGCAAGTCAAAATCACAATTGAAACAGGATGCGGACGATCTAAGAAAAACGATTAATCCCCGGGGAATCCGAGTAACAAGCGTATATTTAGGAAGAACCGCGACCCCCATGCAGAAAAGGCTACATAGAGAATCGAATCAGCCTTACCACCCGGAAAACCTCATTCAGCCTGATGATATAGCTCATCTTATTACCTTACTTCTTACACTTCCCAAAACGTCTGAGGTGACTGATATTCATGTCCGGCCGACCAAGAAATAAGTATAATTTAAGTTCACTTCTATTTCGTATTTTGAGTTCTACACTTTATGAGTTATAATAAGCCGTTATAGATAAGTTATAGGTTTATTACTATTACAAACATATAAACGGTATAATTAATTTATGATCTTAAAAAAGAACGGTCGAAAACTAAATATAATCGCGGGTATCCCTGCAATGAATAATATTTCTTTTACTATCGGGATTCCTACTCGAAATCCTGATAAATTTTTGGTACATGCTACTGAGTCTGTTTCCAAAAGTACTCATCTAGATAAAGCAAGAATACTGGTTGTTTCAGATACTAGAAGTCCTGTTAAGCCTCATATCTTGAACTCTCTTAAAAAAAATGGAGCTGAGGTTATTTTCATCCCGGGAAATCACACTCAGACTGAGAAAATGAATATTATTTTTAAAAAAATTAATTCTGAAGTATTAATTCTCACCCAAGATGATGTTCAGTTCTCACCTGACGCTCTTTTTAAGATTCTTAGTATATTTAAAAAATCTCCCGAGATAACTATGGTTGGCGCAGATATTCTTCCCTTTCCAAAAGTTTCTTTGTTAAATAAAATCCTTGAAGTAGGACTTAGAATTGTCAGATATGTCGGGACTGAATTTAACAATGGAGATAATTACCTGATGGCAAACGGAAGATGTATTGCTTTAAGAAAGAATATTTTTAAAAAAATAGAATTTCCAAACAATCTTATTAATGGAGACGCATACCTCTATTTTCAAAACAAAAAATTAGGAGGTAAATTCAAATTTGCAAAAGACGCTGTAGTGTACAATCAAACCCCTCATGTGTTATCCAAACAAATTAGCCAGAGCGAAAGGTTTCTTTTTTCCAAAAAAGAGCTTTCCAATTATTTTGACGAAATTAGGTCAGAGTATAAAATCCCGTACCTCCTTTTTGTAAGAGCACTCGTATCAGAATTTATAAGAACCCCGGTATACTGTATACTTTATCTTCTTTTTAGGTGTATAAGTTACATCAAATACCATTTTTTCCCCAATAATCTTACTCCTTTTTGGAACAATACTTACTCAGGTAGTAAATAAAACACAATTTATCTTATGCAATTTTAAAAAATCACTGTATTTTTTATAACAATTACTATAAGCTTTATGATACAATTATATACCTTATGAAAACAGTAATTCTGGCAGGGGGATTTGGGACACGGTTATCAGAAGAGACAGGCGTTCGTCCCAAACCCATGGTTGAGATAGGCGGGAGGCCAATTCTCTGGCATATCATGAAAACTTATTCCCATTATGGAATTAATGATTTTATAGTATGTCTCGGATATAAGGGCCATATGATTACGGACTATTTTTCCCAATATTTTTTGCAGAATGCAGATGTGATGTTTGATCTAAGGAAAAACAGTGTAGAAATTCTTCAAAACAGATCAGAACCCTGGAAGATAACTCTGGTTGATACCGGAGAAGATACGATGACCGGAGGACGGTTAAAGAGAGTGTCAAGACATGTAGAGGGTGAACCGTTTTGCCTCACATATGGAGACGGACTGACGGATCTTAATATCAAAACTCTCATTTCATTTCATAAATCACAAAAGACACTCGCAACTCTTACTGCTGTCCAGCCTCCCGGAAGATTCGGGGCATTTACTTTACCTGAAAAGAATTCAAAAGTTTCCCATTTTCAGGAAAAACCAAAAGGAGACGGTGCATGGATAAACGGAGGATATTTTGTTCTGGAGCCGGGAATTTTTGACTATATTGAGGGAGATAAAACTATTTGGGAACAGGATTCTCTCAAAAAACTTGCTCAGGATGGACAGTTGAGCGCCTATAAACACACGGGGTACTGGCAAAATATGGATACACTTCGGGACAAGATTGTTTTGGATACATTGTGGAATGAAAAAAAAGCTCCGTGGAAGGTGTGGAAATAACATGAAAATTTTATTAACCGGAAATGAAGGATATATCGGAGCCATTCTTTCTGACGCGCTGTTAAACGAAGGGTTTGACGCGGTCGGTTACGACACAGGATTTTATAACCGGGGTTCCCTCTACACAGGACCTAAAAAGTTAAAAAGAACCATACGAAAAGACATAAGAGATATTGAAGAAAAAGACATGGAAGGAATTGATACGGTCATTCACCTGGCTGAACTTTCCAATGATCCCTTAGGACAAAATAATCCTGAGTTAACTTATTTAATTAATCACGAAGGAACAAAAAAATTAATAGACGTCTGCAAAAAATCCGGAGTGAGCCGTTTTATATATTTTTCATCCTGCAGTGTATACGGGGCAAATGATGAGTATGTAGATGAAGACTCAGAAACACACCCGCTGACCATGTATGCTAAATGCAAAGTTCTAAATGAAAATTATTTACTCAAAAACTCAGACTCGCACTTTTCACCGATTATCTTCCGCAACGCAACCGTTTATGGTGCCAGTCCGAGGATGCGGTTTGATCTTGCCGTAAATAATTTGGCAGGAGTGGCATTCACGACACATGAAATAAAAATGGAGTCTGATGGGACTGCCTGGAGACCGTTTGTACATATACAGGATGTTTCCCGGGCTGTAATTGCGGCTCTTAAAACTCCCAGTGAAATAACCCATAACCAAATAATTAATATAGGAAGCAAAAAGGGAAATTACCAGATCAAATCAATCGCAGAAATAATCTCTGAGGTTTTTCCTAAGTGCCGCATCACCAAAAATTTAGCACAAGTTGATAAACGAAATTATAAAGTACATTTTGAAAAGGCGGAAAAGCTTCTTACAAGATTTTCATGTTCCTGGACCTTAGAAAAAGGCATTATTGAGCTTTTTGATAGGTTTAATACCATACATCTGACTAAAACAGATTTTTATTCAAGTTCTTACACGCGTCTTGCAGAAATTTCACATCTGAAGAAAGAAGGAAAATTAGATAACACATTATTTTGGAGGAATTAATGCCTACTAAACTTCAGCACTTTTTAATTAATGTCAGACACCTGTCTCAAATGATTCTTTCGGGATCTGTTTTTTCCACTATCATAAATTGGCCTGATTTTATACGTGAGTATTTTTATATGTCCCCCGGAAAAAAAGTTACCATAGTATTAAAAGACGGTACTAAATTTAAATTAAGAGCAAATTCGACAGACAAATGGTCCATACATGAGATCATTCTCAGAGATGATTATAACATCACCAGACTTACCGAACAGAAACCTGTCATTTTAGACTTGGGCGCGGCCGAGGGTGTTTTTACGGTATATGCTCTTAAGAAATATCCTAACGGACGAGTAATTGCGCTTGAGCCGACTAAAGAAAATTATAATCTTTTAAAAGAAAACGTCTCTCTTAACAGACTTGATGATCGTGTCACAACATTACCGTATGCTTGTAGTTCTGAAAGCGGCTTTTCCCTTTTATATCTTAGTGTTGATAAAAGAGCACATTCTCTAATGGGATCCTTTTCCCAAGAAACAGTGACGATTCATACTATTTCTCTTCCTGATTTGTTTGCAAAATACCACCTGACATATTGCGACTTTATGAAAATCGATATCGAAGGAAGTGAATATGATATTTTTTATCACTTGCCATTTCCTTTTTTCAAAAAAATAAAACGAATCAGTATGGAATGCCACAATCTGGATAAGGACCAAAAAAATGGTGCTTTTCTTACACAATTCTTAAAAAAACAGGGATATTCCGTAGAGTATCATGAATCATTAGACGGATCCGTCGGGCAGCTCTTTGCACACCATTTCTGATATATGAAAAAAATCAAAATACCACCTATTTTAGAAAAGGTAATCATCGGAGGTGTAATTATTCTTCTTTTCACAACACTTAAAGGAACACGCGGCAATCCGTCACCTGAGTACATTTATGATCATCTTCGGTTCGCAGGACAGCCGTTTGAACTTTCTCCCGAGAGAAACCGATACTCTCAGCTTCTTTCTTTATGGAAATATCACTCATATACATTGCCTACGGAAGTCGCGCGAATTGTTGTTCCGGATTTGGGATACATAAATGGACATTATGTTTCGTTGTACCCTCCTGGGTTTCTCCTGCTTGCTACTCCCTTCTTTCTGATAGGAGACATGATTCAGGCTGCACAACTTTTTACTTCCTTATTGGTGCTCATATTTGGCTTTTTGTCATTTTTTCTTATTATCCGGATTTGTTCGGTATTGAAGATAAATAGACAAATAAGTTTCCTCTCTGCGTTTCTCTTTATTTTCGGGACAAATGCATGGGCATACACCTCAAGCATATACCAACATCTTATTACAACAGTAATTCTACTTGGGATCATTCGTCTTCTCCTATGCAAATCTACTTTTATAAGAAATACAATTATCTGGTTTCTCTTCGGTCTTCTTATGATAACAGACTATCCGAACGCTATTATTGCCCTTCCTCTTGGAATGTTATTTTTTATGTCTAATGTCACCTATGAAAAAAAAGAAAGATCTGCTCGTGTGTCTCTTTTTTT
>Ga0155406_133_pt1 | contig 31608 bp, 30 predicted proteins | sample RifCSPhighO2_02_FD_106374 | JGI IMG/M metagenome (GOLD analysis project Ga0155406, IMG submission 106374) | Candidatus Gottesmanbacteria bacterium RIFCSPHIGHO2_02_FULL_39_11
CTTCTATAACCATTGAGATACCCGAAGGACGCTGTACGTAGCTTTCTATGAATCTTATACCTATTGTATTTCTGCTAGGACTCCGGCACGGGATTGACTGGGACCACATATCTGCAATCTCAGATATCGTCAGTACTACAGAATTGAAAAGGAAAGGGATAAGAGATGCCACTTTATACATTACTGGACATGCCCTGGTTGTAATGTTAATCGGACTTGCAGTAATTTCTTTGGGTGTGTATATTCCTCAGTCTTTTGACACGGTTATGGAAAAAGCCGTAGGAGCAACCCTCATATTTTTAGGAGTTTATTTACTTATCTCTCTCTTTTTAGAGAGAGGAAATTTCAAACCAAAAAGCAGATGGATGGCAGTTTTCGAGATTATTCAAAATATACAATTGTTCATCCACAATCGAATTCCCCACAACCATCATTCTCAAATTACTCCCCCTCGGCAGATTGATAGGAAAGCCGCATTTACAATCGGAATGATTCATGGCATTGGAGCTGAGACTTCAACTCAGATCTTTTTGTTTGTCTCAGCAGCGGGAGCCGAAAAAACAGTTGTCGGACCTTTAATTCTTTTCACGTTTGTTTTAGGACTGGTCCTGTCTAATTCTTTTATTACCATTCTGGCAGTTTTAGGATATCAAACGGTAAAGAAAAACAGTAATCTACGAATAGTACTTGGGGTTATAACTGCCATTGTGAGCTTGTATGTAGGAATTCTTTTTTTCTTAGGACATACCTCCTTTCTTCCTTCTGTATTTGGCTGAGTACTCTGCAAAGGTATATTCTTCCTCTTGATTTCTGATTTTCATATTTCTATAGTGAATGTATGAGCGATATTTCAGACGTTGATATTCTTTTAAATATTGAGAACATGATCAAAACTCATGTCACGTCTTTGGAACGCCTGAAAATCGAAATTAAAAAGCATACTGAGGAAATTGAGGACGCATTTTCAAATGACTCTACATACAAGACTCACGCGGAGGAAGCAAAAAAAACGGCAAAGCAAAAATCGCAGACAAAACAAGAGATCATGAAAAATCCTTCAGTCGCGGTTTTAGTTGAAAAAATGAAGGAGGCCAGAACCCAGGTAAAAGAGCTAAATGGAGCACTTTCTGATTATCTAAGGGAATATGCCAGACTTTCAGGAAGCACTGAAATTGCGGATAATGAGGGGAATATATGGAACATAACGTATTCGGCAAAATTAGTTAAAGCACAGAAGAAATAAATATTAACATTACTAACACGTCTCTGAGGGGCTGGCCTAAAGGATCTCGTTCGAATTTAGCCCAACGGGATTCTTCATCACTTCGTTCTTCAGAATGACATTTGCTTATGGACAAAAAAAGGTCTGGCAGTTCAATAAATATTTTAGGGGTTTTTCAGAACGGATTTAATTTATACACTAAAAATATTGTAACAGCACTTTTTTTGGGTCTTATTTCAGCAGGTGTAAGCTTTATCTTTTCATCCTGGCTGAAAGACGCCCGTGCCGGTGGATTAAGTCTCCTGTACATCTTCCGTTCGGCATTTACGGTATCTGTCTCAGCAATACTTATTTTATATCTCCACTTAAAAGAACAAAATAAGAAAGCTGACCTGAGAGATGCAGTTTATAGGTTTTTCAGCAAATATTTCCTGGTTACTATGGTTACCGCTCTTGCGCTGGTTGCCATAATCATCGGAGGATTTATATTTTTTATAATTCCGGGAATACTTTTTGCGATCTGGTTTTCCCAAACCTACTATTTTATTCTGCTTGAAAATAAATCTCCCGCTGATGCGTTGCGTGCAAGTAAGCGTCTCACAGAAGGAAGACGTATCGCCATTTCAGTTATTTTTCTAATTCAGGGAATAATAAGCGCCGTGATAAGCGCAGTAGTGGGCAAATTATTTCCGGATGCCGCAGTTGGGATTACTGCTATATTTCCCGGTACTTTCTTTTGGTTTGTTGATTACGTACTTTATAAGAAATTAAAAAATTAATTAATGGTTAAATATTTTTATAACCATTTAGCCATTTAACCGTTCGCTCTTCTTGCTAATATCCCCATAAAGAGAGGTATTTCAGCCCGCGCCCTATTTTCCATTTTGGCGTAATATCCTTCACTCTCCCGATCAGATGCCCATTCCTCAAGTCTTTCAATTACAAAATTGTTTTTAAAAAGAATATCGCTATAGTATGAAAGTGGCTCATGAAAACTCCAGGTAAGTTTGGATTTTTCTCCCTTTGCAGGCTCAATCGAAATTGGAATTTCCAAAGGTGAGAGATACCGGTTTATCCTGCGGTACTGAAGTTTATTAGCCTCATCAATTTCCCAGGAGGACTGCCGGGGTATGCGAAAACACGGGTGATTTAACACAATTGCGAGCTTGCCATCGGGAGACAGATGACGTTTTATATTGTGAAGGACGGCTTCTGCATTTTGAATGTTTTGTAGAGATAAAATAATGGTTGCATGGGTATATGCATTTTGCTTAATGGGAAGAGGCTTTGTCACATCTGAAGTAATATAGGAGTGGTGAGAATTTTTATCTTTTGAAATCGCCTCTTTAATAAAATTTGAGGCGCTGTCAATTCCCAGATATTCAATAGCCGGGGGTAAATTACGGGAGAGTATTCCTTCTCCACAGGCAAGATCCAAAACCCGGGAATTTTCTTTGAGATGCAGTAACCGTAAAACCTGAGGAATAACTACATGCTGATGAAAATAATGCCCCTTTTTCCCGACGAGGGATGAATACCAGGGCGCAACGCTTTTCCAGGATGTATTTTTGGCGAGACTTAAATTTTGATTCATGGTATAGTGAATTATACATCATACGTCATCCAGATCGACTCTCCTGCATGACGTTTTGTTTTATGGAAATACTTATTATTTTCCTGCTAATTGTAATAAATGGTATTTTTGCGATGGCTGAGATTGCCGTTGTTTCAATGAAAAAATACCAGATGCAGAAGCTCGCAAAAGACGGAAATTTAAGGGCAAAAGTAGCAATTGATCTCTACGACAATCCCAACCGTTTTCTCTCGACTATTCAAATCGGAATAACGTTGGTCGGTATACTCTCAGGAGCCTTTGGAGGAGCAACCATTGCAAAAACCATCTCACACCTTATTAGCCCAATTCCCATTATCGGACTTTATTCAGACAATCTGGGTCTCCTGCTGGTTGTCCTAGGTATTACCTATCTGACTCTCATATTCGGAGAATTAGTTCCCAAAAGGATTGCTTTGTCCGGTCCTAACCGAATTTCCCTTTGGATCTCTGTTCCTATGTTGTGGATTGAGAGGCTTATTACCCCGGCAGTTCACGTTCTTTCTGTCTCAACAGAATTTATTTTAAAAATTTTTATGATTCAAAAAACTAATGAGCCGGATGTAACTCAGGATGAAATAAAAGTACTTGTTGAACAGGCCACAAAGGCAGGAGTTTTTGAAAAAGTCGAGCAGGATATTGTCGAGAGAGTTCTCAGGCTTTCAGACCGGACCGCAGAGGATATAATGACCCCCAGAAGCGAAGTAGTCTGGCTAAATACGCGGGATGACAAGAATATGCTTAAAAGTAAAATAATGACTGCTACACGAAGCAGGTATCCGGTTTGCAACGGAGGTATAGATAAAGTGATCGGAGTAATTCATGTCAAGGAACTTTTGTATGAAAGCTTGGCCGATCCTAAATTTGATATAAGAAAATTTATCCATGAACCACTTTTTGTACCGGAGCATCTTTCTGTTTTTAAGCTTCTGGAGCATTTTAAGGAATCCGGAAGTCATATGGCATTTACTTTGGATGAGTACGGAGTAATTCAGGGTGTTGTAACCCTAAATGATGTCCTTGAAGAAATAGTAGGGGATATTCCGGCGGTTGAGGATGTAGAAGACCCCATGATTGTAAAAAGGAGCGACGGAAGTTTCTTAGCAGACGGACTGCTGCCTATCGAGAAATTTAAAAAGCAGTTTAAACTTAACCAGCTTCCCAATGAAGACACATCCACCTATCACACATTGGGAGGATTTGTGATGAGTCATATGGGAAAAGCACCGGCTTTGGGGCATAAGTTTGAATGGGACGGGTTTAGGTTTGAAATTGTTGATATCGACGGAAAAAGAATAGATAAGGTATTGGTGATTCAAAAAAAAGAAGAGAAAGTTTCTGTGTAGTATAATAAAAACATGCGAGGTGCCTATTTTATAGTTCTGGCTTTTGTCATTTTCCTTAATTTTTTCTTTTTTCATTCATTAGGCCCAGTTGGCATTTCTCTTCTTTTGGTTGGATTTACACTTCTTCAACTTATCTTATCTAAAAATCATCTCGGAAAAAACCTTTTTCCTACAACCGGGATTGCCGTTACCTTAATTTTTCTTTTCTCCTATTCACTTGCTACCCGCTCGTATGGTTTTGTGCAATTTCTTTCCATTGCAGGAACACTTTTAACTCTTTTAGTATGGATGGTTTTAGTAAAAGACCGGATTCCTTTTTTTCAGTCTTTTTTTCAGGCAATTTTCTCTCCTTTTAATGCCTTATTAAGCTATCTTCAGGGTTTTTTCTCGCAGCTTGAATATTTATTCAAAGCTGAAAACTCAATAAAACTGAGACGCCCCTCCGTATTGGAAAAAATCCGCCCCTTTATTATTGGACTTCTTGTTTCGATACCCATCCTATTTGTTCTAATCCGTCTCTTATCATCAGCCGATCCCATCTATCAGTCGGAGGTTATTAAAGTAACCGGGTGGATCGGAGAAATATTTACCGGATCTTTCTGGAAAACCCTCCCAGACAGAATCATTCCTTCTCTTTTTATAGGGGCCGCACTTTTACCTTTTATAGGCTTTTATTCCCATAAAAAAGATATTATTCTGCCGTTTAAAGTAAGATCGCTTGCAATCTCATCTGAGATAAGTGTAGTTTTGTTTTTGGTAATTGCGGTTCTTGCCAGCTTTCTTTTTGTACAGTGGAAATATGTTTTTGTAAATGTTCCCTTTGAAACCGACCTATCCCGGTATGGAGTAAAAACATATTCCGAATATGTAACCCGGGGATTTTTCGAGCTTATTCTGATTGCTCTTATCGTTTATTCCCTTACCTGGGCGGGGCTTCTGGTAATATGGGGAATAGGGGAGGAGAAATCAAAATTATTAAAAACACTTCAAATCGTGCTTCTGTCTGAATTTGTTATCCTCTTGTTTTCGATGTTTCGGCGAATCTGGCTCTATCAGGACTACCACGGGTGGAGTCTGGTTAGAATATACGGAGGAATTTTTCTTATCGGTCTGAGTGCTTTGACTGTAACGCTGTTTTTAAGGCATTTTAAGAAATTTCCGTATATTAAAATGGAAATTCTTCTGCTAACTTTGGGACTTATTCTTACGGTATTTTTTAACGCGGAAAAATTTATTATAGATACTCATCCTCCGACGGTTAATAACCGGATTGACTATGTTTATCTTTCCCGGATGTCATCAGATGGATATGAAGGATGGAAGAAAGCTTACAATTACGCAACAGCTAATTTAAATGATCCAGAGTATTTTTCAGCTGAAATAATAAATCGGGACCAAAGAAGAAAAATCGCCTACTCAGTATTCATTCTGCAAAATATTTCGGTAAATTTAGACCTGTTAATAAGAAACTATGGAAGTGATGACGAGCTTAAAAATTATTACATCTCACTCTATCAGGCTTACTATAATGATCCGGACATAAATGTGATAATAAATCAATCTCCCCCTCCAGCTGACCAAATAGATCCCAACTGGAAAAGAGAATGGTTGGATAGAAAAATTAAAGAACTGGAAGATTATGATATGAGAAATGATATAAGATCATTTTCGGATGAAATTATTGTAAGTCGTTATTTACCTTATAATATTTCCTTTAGAAGCGATATTCCTAGAGATGCTACTCAAATCCATGAATTTGATGCGACCTACCAGAATGGTATATATAGTGGACCGTATAATGCAAATTTTCAAAATGGGTGGAATCGTCTATACAATTTTAATTTTGCAGACTTTAATACCTATCAAAGACTAAAAGCTGAAATTCCTCTTACGGATTTATTAACTCAAATAAGACAGTATCGCAATCTTTACTACAAAATTCTCTCTCAACCTGAAAATGAAAGAGACTATGATATCGATATCTCGACTAATTCACCCCTTTTGTAGAATAATAATCCAATAATCCAGTAAACTAATATACAAATAAACAAATAGTGAGATATGAATAAAACAGATGAAAAGAAGATTGATACACATGAAAGAATTTTTAATTTTATTGCTAGAAGTAGTCTCGAAACCTCCGCGTCTGTGTCATGCTGAATTCATTTCAGCATCTTCAGAAGATTCCTGAACCGAATTCAGGACAGGCTCTGAAACAAGTTCAGGATGACGGTTTAGAGATGACTTCTAGTTCTTTAATTCTATTAAGAAAAGTTCCCAAGACATACGAAAATATTGTCATACTGAATCAGCTAACAAGAAGCATAACATCCGTAGGAGCTAACGATCAGGAAGCAGATGGAGTAACTACAAGAAATGATTTTATTCACTGCTATACGATCGTTCGGAAAGAGTTGAAAGAAACCTATTATTGGTTAAGACTGCTCTCTATTCTTAATAATGTTTTAACAAAACAAATTGATTATGTTTTAACAGAAAATGATGAAATAATTCGCATTATCAGTTCGATTATTTACAACACACAAAAGAAACATTAGTTCCTTATTCGCTTATTCTCTTTTTGGCTTATTTGTTTATTGGATTATTGGGTTATTCTTTTAGCTTCCTATTTTAAATTCAACCACATATCCGTCTTTCATCTCAAAATCGCGGCCAACACTTTCTACTTTTCCTTCCTCTCTGCATTTTAACCAGCCGTTAAGTTCTACAAACGTTTGATAGGGGACAAGATCAGCTTTTATAAATTTCTTTTCAAAGTCTGTATGAATTGTTCCGGCAGCCTGTGCCGCAAGTGTGCCTTTAGTAATTGTCCAGGCCCGAACCTCTATTTCTCCTGCGGTTAGAAATGAGATAAGACCCAAGATTTCATATGCTTTTTGGATAAGGCGGTTAAGTCCGGTTTCATTTAATTGATACTGGGCTAAATATTCCTTCTGCTCGCTTTCTGAGAGGGACAATACTTCATTCTCAAGCTTTGCACAAAAATATAACCCTGCGTTTTCATTCTCTCCGCGTTTAGTAAGTAATGAACGAATACTGTGAAGAGTTTTTTCCCTTTCTGAAAGCTGATTTTCAGAAACATTAAAAAGAAAAATAACCGGTTTTGTGGTTAGAAGGCTCAGTGGTTTAATAAGTTTTTTTTCTTCGGCATTTAATTCCAGTTTCCGGACCGGAATACCTTTATTAATGGACTCTCTGACTTTTTTAATGACTTCCCACTGCCGGTGTAATTCTTTATCCTCATTTCCCCGGGGCTCTTTTTGTTTATCCAAAGTCCCAAGATCCGCCATCATAAGTTCCGTTTCAATCACTTCTATGTCCGAGAGAGGATCTAAGGTGGGGGAGACATGAACAACATTGCTATCCTCAAAAAGCCGGACTACATGACAAATAGCAGCTACCTCCCGGATATGGGCTAAAAATTTATTTCCCAGTCCTTCGCCGGTTGATGCTCCCTTAACTAATCCTGCAATATCGTAGAACTGCACAATCGCGGGAACTATTGGCGGGCGCGTCATCCTGAGGTTTCCCGAAGGATCCCGTGCGATAACATCGGCCAAAACTTTTAACCTTTCATCCGGTACGTCAACCACTCCAACATTAGGTTCAATTGTGGCGAAGGGATAGTTTGCAGCCAGAGCCACCTGCTTTTTTAATAAAGCATTAAAAAGAGTACTTTTTCCGACATTGGGAAGCCCTACAATTCCGACTGATATATTCATGATAGGGGAATTATAGCAGTCTCATGGCTTCAATAAAATACAATCTAAAAAAATAGAGATCTGAAAAACTACAAAGAAAATTATCAATTCCGAGTCTATTTGAGAACCGTCCCCAAACCCTGGCACGTTTTATTTATGACTTGGTAATGTCTAAAAACCTCAACATATTCATAAGGTGAATATTCAATATCGACCGCTCAGGCGTGATCCACGGGATTATCATAAACCATTTGATTTAGCTATTGATCAAACACAAATTAACCAAGCAGTAAGAGAAGTAATTGCTTTGGCTAATTCATCGCTTGATATGGAGCGTTTTTTAAGAGAGCAAACTAATATTCCTGCAATTCTTGGAGGAAACACTCATCCTCCGCATGAATTTGACAGATGTTATTATAGTCAAACATTTAAAATTGTCCGTGCCAACGGTGATATACGACCCTGTTTTATTCGAGTAACTGAACCGGATTTTATATTGGGAAATATTATTACAGACCGACCAGACACTATAGCGCTTAATACGCTATATGTGGGGGCTGCGCAAAAACCTGATTGTGATGCACACGGTTGTAGACAATGTCACGTTAATCATCTATTTCAAGAAGGATTAAGAGGAACTATTTTCCCCTCTGCTTTAAGTGAGGTAAAAGAAGATCCAATGTATTAGAAAATTAATATCTGAATTATTTCTTGATATTTCTTTTTTGTAATGAACCTGAGTTAACGATTTAAAGCGAATTCTATTGTTAGTTTGAAAGGAATATGTCGAGTAGATATCCTGGTATCCCGAATTTAAGTGAAAACCCCATATTTAGCAGATTATAACATGAGTTAAGCTAACAAATCATAAACAAACATTAAGCCAATTATCAGAATGGCGGAAAGAACTACTTTTCGAAATGTTTTTTGTGGTAATTGTTTAACAATTTGTTTCCCGGTGAACGAACCTATAAGAGCTACGCTAAGTAAAACAGGGATATACCAGTAATACTGGCTCGTTAAAAATCCTTCGGCAAAGTAAACTGGTATTCGAGTAAAGTCTACTGCTAAGGCTATTGCTGCTGCGGTAGTAATATATTTTTCCTTAGGTAATCCAAACGCAGTTAGGAACGCTCCTCTCAAAGCTCCACCTGTCCCAATAAGTCCAGCCAGAAAACCTGATAACCCGCCGCCAATGACTGAATTAAAAAGTGATGGTCTTACTTTTAAGTCTTCCTTCCACAGAGAGATTATGGAATAGATAATTAAGAACACTCCTAAAATACCCTTCAACATCTCCTGAGGAAGATACGTAATAAGTAAGGCCCCCATGAGTGTTAGCACAACACTGGGAATACCAAATATAAAAAGCATGTGTTTATCCAACCCATGTTTGAAAAAACTAATCCTACTGATATTGCCAAATATATGAAATAAAGCAACCAAAACCAGCGCAGTCTTAAAGTCAAAGAACAGAAGCGCAAGAGGGAGAAAAACAGTTGAAGAACCAAAACCTGCAATTGTACCAATAATTTCTGAAATAAAGGCAAAAAGAAAGAATAAAATACTCACGATATTATCTTACCAAAAACTGGGGTGGTTTTGAGTGAACAATTCTGCCCAGTGCATCCCGTTCAACAATTATTCTTTCTTTTCTTGGGTTTGGTGGGTGGAAACTGAAGTGAAATTCTAAATATTGGGTTCTCCTTGGAGTGTTCCGACAGACAGGTCATATTATTGATTCTTTGTACATAATGTGGTAATGTATAAATACTAAACATAGGGAAGATTCTATATGAGTCTTCCCATTTTTTATGTCTTTTTTTCCTCCATTTTGATCATCTCCCTAAGGTATTCAAAATCTTTTAAGTCAGAACCTGCAAACTGGCGTATTTCTCTTGCTGTCCGGGGACCTCGTGCTAAAACTATCACTTCTTTTCCCATCTCCTTAAGATATTTTAGAACGGGGAGAAAATCACCATCTCCGGACATAAAAATAACTTTTTTAAAATTTTCTTTTTCTTTCATTAAATAGAAAGCCATTTCTACATCACAATTTGCTTTTCGTTGGGTAGTACCATCTTCTTGATAGTAAAGTTTTACCGGCTTTAGGAATAGATCATAACCAAACTCTTGTAATTTAAGATAAAACTTTATTCTTTGGAGATGTTTGGAAAATAGAATCAATCTAGCTTCATCCCATTTCTTACCCTCTTTTTTAACAAATTCCTCCAGCCATTCACGGACTCTCTTTACAGGAACAGAATTATTCTTCAAATAATCATATTTAAAACCATGAATTTCTATACCACCGAAGTAAAAAATTTTGTCTACTTTGTATTTATTTTTTAAGTAGTTAATAAGCTTTAAATAATCAATTTTCCATCCCAAACTTTTCTCTCCACCATAGAACAAATTTGACGCATCAATAAAAGCATAAATTTTTTGTCTCCTTCGTTTCATGATAGGGGAATTATAGCAGTCTCATGGCTTCAATAAAATACAATCTAAAAAAATAGAGATCTGAAAAACTACAAAGAAAATTATCAATTCCGAGTCTATTTGAGAACCGTCCCCTACTATTTGAGAACCGTCCCCTACTACCCTACTACTACTAGGTTTTAACTAATTACCTGAAGAAATATATATTGCCATATACTTATTCTTAACCTATAAATTACTAAGGAAGCCCATCTAATTATAGCTTATTTGCTGTATTTTTACTCTTACGATCCTCTTTTCACGCCTGGTTAATTAGCTAGCCCTGCCCTGTTACTCCCTGCGTTACCCTGAGAAACCCTGTGAATACCAAACGGGTAAAAGTGTATATGGAAACCTAAGGACAGGAGTTTTTACATTAAAACTAGCGAGTTTATTACTATCTTAAATTGCAGAAGATTCATATTCATAAATTCCTATTTCCCTTCCATCAATTTTATAAGTGCGTTGAGCTCTGGTACTTTGCTACGCATCCTATCAAGTAAACTCTTGGGGAATTTATTCTTACACATATCTAAATTACCTCTGTTCTTTCCACTTATATGTTTTGATTCAAATTCCTTCTTACACCAAGGGGAAGATTTAGACGAAAAGGAAGCTCCGTTACTTAAAATAGATAGAAGTATAGCTTCTAGACATGGAAAGTTTTCAAATATCTCGATTTTTTTCTCAACACATAATGCTCTAGCCCTTTTCATTTCGCTCTTGCCCTTATCGTTATCTAATAATACACACCTACGACTAAAAGCACCAAGAGCTCTAGAGGTATGTAAAACAAGCCCATCTGCTGTACCTCCCTTTCCTCTTCTAATTGTTACAGCAACGTTCGTGTTAAATGAATATAGGCTTCGGAGATGCTTCAAAAAAACTTCTTCTGATAATCCCTCACCATATACTAGAATTGTTTTCCCCGCCGCACGTCTTTTCTTCTTCCCTGGATTTGTTCTTGACATAATATTCCCATGCTATTTAAATTTTGGCACAGCCCCGTAAGCACCTGCTATATATTTTGAATAATAGTTATCATCTGCTCGAACACCAATCATTTCATCTAATCGCCATGATTCGCTGACACCTTTTTCGTTCTTTTCAGTAAGGATAATCTGATATTTATCTAATTTACTAAGTACAAGGTGATTATGAGTACTGAATAATATCTGCGCACTGTGTGGATTAGTCTCTGGTTGAATAAAAAGTTCAAAAAGGAACAGAATCATATCAGGATGAAGATTTACATCAAATTCATCGAGGATTGCTACTCCACCTCGAGAGAGTACTTGTAATATTGTCTTTAACAAGACGAAAAGTTGTTTAGTTCCTGAGGATTCGTATTGAATTGGTAAATACTGTTTTTCGCCACTTCCTACATGTAAAGCGCGGACATTCATTAAAAATCCGTTATCTTTTTTTTCTTTCTTAATATCAAACGCCTCTAAACCCAAATCAAATCGTGTTAACAACTTTTCGGCTTCCTTCTTCAAAGTTTCATTTTCACTAAAAAAGCTAAAGGTTTCAATTAAGTGTGCGCTTGCATTAGGCATAAGTTGGTCGCCTATCCAACCCGCCTCAATCACATTCGTTTCAACATTTTGCCAATACCGAGCAATTTCTTGACTTTTCTTATGATTTAGACGCATCAAAACACTTATAACGCTAGCATTTGAGCGAAGTAAATTTTCAAATCCTTTCGGAAGGTCAAAGTTCTTACCCTCAAAACTATATTGGTTATTTTTAGCAATCCAATTCCTAGAAAATATTTTTTTAGTAGTAATTTTCTCTTTTGTTTTACTCCTAATCTTTAAATCTTCAGAAAGTATTCGAGTACTGACTAAATTAAACTCATAACTATATATAACGCTATTTAACTCAAACTCTACAGAAAGTTCTACGGGTTTTTCTGCGCTTCCGTAAAACATAAAAGGTTGAACTGGAAGGGATGCGCTTGGATTAATATTGAAAGAGTCGATAATTAACCACTTCAAAAAAGGAAGCACTTTTAAAAGATTTGTTTTTCCTGATGCATTAGGACCAATTACGGCCTCTACTTTAGACAAACGAGACCCAGAAGGAGTTTTAAAATATCCATAATCATTTGGAGCTTTTTCATTCACAACGAAACTAAGTTGAACTCCATCCCTAAATGAATAGAAATTCTTACAGAAAAATGAGTGAATCATATATCTTAGATACTAACACTTTTATATCTATATGTCAATATCCTACATAAATTTGTTGAATATCGTGCTATAAGTGTTATTTTGACCCGTTTAAGGATAATTCAAACTATTAAAAACTGAATTGTGGAGGCTGGGAGTGGGTTATCCGACCAAGATTATCTCTTTCAACAATTATCCTCTCTTTTCTAGGATAGGGCGGGTGGAAACTGAAGTGAAATTCTAAATATTGGTTTTTCCGTTGATTGTGCCGACTGATATATTCATGATAGGGGAATTATAGCAGTCTCATGGCTTCAATAAAATACAATCTAAAAAAATAGAGATCTGAAAAACTACAAAGAAAATTATCAATTCCGAGTCTATTTGAGAACCGTCCCCTACCTCTATCCTACATCTCTATTTCAGATTTTTCTTAAAGAATTCTACGGTGTTTTGCATAGCGGAATTAAAAGCCCCTCCCGTAAAATTATGACCTCCTGAAGGGTATTGATTCAACTCGTGAACAATCGAAGTTCCATTTAAAAGAGTATTGAAATTCCGGCTATAACCGATGTTTACTACGTTATCGTCAACCGCATGGTTAAGTGAAATAGCGCCCTTAATCTCGTCTAAATAATTTGTAGCCGGAACTTGTTTCCAAAAGGAACTATTGGGATCAAACTGACCGTATTTTTCTAACAGTTCATTTCTCTTACGCCTGGTAGGAGAGGCATCAGACGGAGACCTGTAGGAATTGTCGTTAATTTTAAACTCTGCTAAATCCGAATAGGTATAAACTGCGCCAGCCCAAATGACAAGTGCAGGAATTTGAGGATTGGCAGCTAATGCTCTTGCTGTAACATTTCCTGCCATAGAGTGACCCCAAAGCCCAATCTTTTTCGGATTCACCAGGTCGGAACTTCGCAAAGCAGAATATGCATTCAAAACATCAATTACATAATCACTGGAATAATACCCTCCACCCGGTTCCCCCTCTGAATTTCCGTGCCCCCGGAGGTCAATCTTGAAAATCGCAAATTCTTGTCTTGCCAGGTAATCCACATACGAAGCGTAATTTACTAAAGTCTGATAATTTTGAGGTGGGATATATCCATGCACCAAAATAATTGCCGGCCAACCCCCTTCGGGTTTTTCACCTTTTGGCAAAGTCAGCTGTCCATATACCTTTAACCCATCCGAATTATAACTGGTTAGATAACTGGTATAACTTCCGTTTTGTGAAACCAGCTGCATCTCCCCTAAAGAACTTTGATACATACGCGACCGCAAATACGGAATGGTAATCTCTTGAAACGGAAAAGGGGATGGGATAGAGGTCGGAGATACGTACAAAGCTTCAGAATTACTCGGTTGATTTTTATAACCAGAGAAATAATAGGTTCCAAAAAACAATAAGATTATACCAATCATTACACCCAAGGGAAATATGATTTTCCTGTGTATACTATGCATCTTTTATATAATACCTTATTTCCTCTGTTTTCGGGTCTAAAAGATTATATAAGTACGTTATGTCCCCATCGGTATGACGCACACAACCTGAACTTCCTAAGTTCTCAGCAGATAATTTTGAACTATTTCCATTTATTCCATGCAAACCGAAATATCCTGGCACCATCCAGTCACACTGACCATTACACTCCTTATATGGCACGGGACCGTAGGGCCAACTGTCTGTTACGGGTATATCAAGAGTCAGAAAATACGGCGCAGTTTCAGGATTATGAGCTGTGCTTTCTTTTTTTATGATCAACCAATATTTCCGTCCTAATAGCTGGGGCAGAGGAGTTGGAGACAAACCGGGAATTCCCGGTTTAACTTGAAAAATTTTGATCAAACGACTATTACCGACATCACCCGAAACCCCATGATATAGAAATTCCATACTGGATTTTCTACTCATAATAAGCCAATAGGATTTTTTGTCAGAATCGATTTTTTCCTGTGTGAAAGGTTGAGAATCATTAGCCCAGGACACACCGACTAAAAGAATTAATAAAATGAAAAAAAGCAAAAGTTTATTTTTCATAGGAAGCATTTTAACAAAAAATATATCGCAACAGATATATTACCTGACGTTTGCGGATTTTCTCACGGTAGTCTGCTTTTCAGGTGGGTGAGAAGTTCTGAGAATTTAATTTGAGCAACACACAATGTGGAATCTCCGGCACCGTAGTATACAAAAAAATGATCATTAAGTATTGCTCCTCCGCAGCTAAAAACAGCTCCCGGCCGTATTCCCTGATTTTCATAGGCAAGTTTAGGCTCTAAGATAAAACTATCAAGCCTCAGAAGAACCGTTGTAGGATCTATTAAGTTCAACAGCATCAGCCCCAACCGGTATTTCAGATCCTTATCTGAAATTCCATGATAAATAAGAAGCCATCCCAATTCTGTTTCTATGGGGGGCCCGGCAATTCCAATTTTTATACTGTCCCAACTCCCGGGCCTGGGAAGAGCCAGTATTTCACCCTTAAGCCACCGTTTGTTTTCTCCAAATTCATCAAAACTTTCTGCAGAATCGATCCATATATCGACTCCAAGCCGGTGCAAAATAACAAATTTTTTTCCTATTTTTTTAGGAAAAACTGCAGAATTTTTATCCATCTCAAGAGGAGTTGATATAACTTTGGGTTTTTTCCAATTCCATTTTTGATTTACAAAATCAGAGAGGGAAATGCTGGTATGTACAACCCGGGGAACTTTTCCGTCAAAACCAGTATACTGCATATACAAAATATCCCCGATTTGGGTAATTCGCGCATCCTCGCATCCTGCCGATTGGCCATCTTTATTCATTTCAAAATCTTCCCGCGGGGTGTAGATAGGATAATCCAGTTTTGTATCAATATGAAATCCGTCGTGGGTCGTTGCCAGACCTATTGTTGAGACATAGGCATCATCCATCGCCCTATAAAGAATATGGATGGTTTGTCCGTGTTTGAGAACCGCGGCATTTAGGACTGCTTTTTTTTCCCAAGGGTTATTATTTTGAGGAGTAATGATGGGATTTCCCTCAAAACGCGTGAGATGGATGTTGCTGTGTACACTTACAACCGGAATCTGAATTTCCCGGTTTATCATCGTATCAGTCAGCTCCTTTAAGGAAAATTCCGCAGTACACACAGAGGTATCGGATGCTCCGTAATAGAGCCTCACCTTACTTTCCTCAACAATACCTCCTGAGGGGAAAATAATATTGGGAATGGTCCCATACAGTTCCGGATAAGTTTCTGGAATCATAATGGGTCCGTTGGTCCGGTGAATAATTTTCAGAGGATTTCTACTATCCAGAAGTACTGCCTCAATCCCAAAGACTTTATTATCAGATAGGTAATTTTGGATATAGGAATATATAAGTACCCAGCCATAAGTTGATTTAATTGGCGTAAGTCCTATCTCAACATGATCCGGGCTTCTTCTAAGAAAAGGCAGTGTGTATTTGGGAAGATCAGAATACCAGTTCAGCCAAAAAGACTTTTCCCACAAGTCAGACAGATTTTCAAACTCCACGTATGCAATTTTAGAAGGGGGATTATCCGTATCAACGGTCAGAAATCCCGCGTATTTTCCTTTTATTTTTTCAGGAAACAAAACCATCGCTTTTGCATTAAACGGAGTTACCAGATGTTTCTCTTCAATAGTTGTAAGATCCGGTGAAATTGCAACTCCGACGCGGATTCCCGGCGCACTCGGCGGGTAAGCGGAAAGTGCAGTATAGAAAATTACATAGTTGCCGTCTATAAATACAACACGGGGATCCTCACAACCGTACTTCTCCCATTCATATTCTGGCACGATAAACTGCTTTCTTTTATTGAAATGGTATCCGTCAGAACTTTCTGCAATACCAATCCTTGAAACCGATAAAAATGCGCCGTTAAATTCCTCTGGGCGTGACATGGCCCGGTAAAGAAGACGGTAGATGCTTCCCACTTTTATAATGCTTCCGTTGAAGACTGCTTCTGACTCCCACAAACTCTTTTTGTCAGGAATCAGAACCGGCTTATCATGCCTGTTGACGGTGATCATAGGGTGTTAATTTATAAAACTTCGGGAAATATGATTTTGATTATTCTTAAGGTTGTGTACAAATTCAGGCATAGGCGCAGTTGCTGCACATAGGTAGGTATCTGCTCCTCCGTAGTAGACGTGAAGAAGATCATCCTTCACAATAGCACCACAGGGATAGACAACTCCGCTTTTATGTCCCTCGTTTTCATACCAATGGGTAGGACTGATAATGGGCCGTGAGGACCGGCAAATTACTTTCGCAGGGTTATCACGATCCAGAAGCATAGCACCAAAGTGATACTGGTAATCTTTTTTATTATCAACCGCGTGATATATAAGAAGCCACCCCTCATCCGTTTTAATAGGAGGCGGACCGGCACCTACTTTTCTGCTGTCCCAGCAACCCGCCCGTGGACCAATTTTATTTTCTCCTTTTAAAAAAGTGCTTCCGTCAAAATCTAAACTGTCTACATAATCAACAAGGATGTAAGGAAAAATACGGTGCATAATTACATATTTTCCATCCACTTTCTCGGGAAATATGCATGCATTTTTATCAATAACCCCAGGGCGTGAAATTATGACGGCAGGTGTCCAGTTCCACACGTTTTTTTTAAAGTCGTCATATGAAATGGATGAGAGTGCAACCCGGGGTCCGGTACATCCATCATATGCAACATAGGTCAGATACACACGGTTGCCGATTTTTGTAAGTCTGGGATCCTCACATCCTCCTATGCCGGGCCCTGAGGTATAGGGACTGCTGGGGTCAGGATTTACATTAGCCCCCTCAAATGAGGCGCGGGGAAAATAAGCCAGTTGTGCAGGCTTTGAGTTTATCGTTACTCCATCATCACTTTGTGCATATCCAAACACGGAAGTCCATGAATCTCCTACGGCCCGATACATAAGATGTACCTTTTTTTCATCCTCATCATACAAAGCCGCAGGATTAAATACCGCTTTTGATTGCCACGATATTTCAGGATCAGGGGAAAGAATGGGATTATGATTAACTTTCTTTAAAGTAGCTGCAGGAAGGCGGGCAGGAAATAGTTTTTTTTCGTCCTCTACAAAAGCATCAAAAGCGGGAAGAGCTATTACAATAATCTTGTGTGAAATTTTAGATCCCCAAAATGAATAAAAATGATCGGTTAAGAAAAACATCCCCAGAGGGGAAGAAATTTCATCCGCCAGATGATCATCTAAAACAAAGAGGGGATAGGTAAATCTCTTCGCAATTTTTTGAGGATCGTCTTTTGAAAAAACTGCCGCAGAAACGCTTACATGTTTTTTTCCATTTGCCTCTGATATTTTCACAACGGGAATAATGATCTCTTTTTTTCCGACAATACTATTAAGAAGATGTACGCTCCCTGGAGTTCTTATCTCAACTTCAAATATGGGATCGTCATATAATGTCCATATTTGTCCGTTTTTAGAGAATCCAATGTGAACAGCCTCATCAGACCAGTATACTATTTTCCAGTCTTTATAGGTAACCCGGCAAACAGCCGAAACACTGTGTATTTTTTTAGGAATCAGTCTCTGGAGAGTCCAGGCAAAACCATTTCTTGAAAGAGCACTGTAAGAACGGTCATTAAACTTTATGATTGCCCAATATTTTTTATTATCCTCAGCAATAGTAATGCCGGACAGATTATCGATACTCTCAGATTTTTTCACTAAATTTGAAACGGTGAATTTCTTTTTTGAGCGGATAAATTCGCGTCCATCTATGCTTTCTGAAAGCTGGATTTGCGCTTTTCGGTTGACTGTTGCTTTTTGGAGGATAAAAAACTTACCGGATATTCGGGTGAGAGTGAGAGGCTTCACAAAAGATATTTTTTTTACTGGCAGTTTCACTTCATTTTGTTACTATCTATCCCAAAAGACGCACAAACCACCACATTATTAACTATGTGGTTGATATGTATAGCTATATCTTAGAATACCTATATTGTTCGCTTCTTGTCAATGATGATTTGAGTATGAAATCGTATCGATTTTAACAGAGAAAATACTTCCTCAAAATTGTGTGTCTCCATAAATTTTACTCTCATAAGAGAGGCTCCGTCAAAACCGTTAATATATATTTTGAAATATTTTTTCAAATTTGCATAGGGCTTTGAATGCGCCCAGACTTTTTGATATAGTTTTACATGACGTTCCAAGAGTTCCAACCTTCTTTCAACACTTATTTCAACAGGTTTATTATTAATAGTTGCAAACGCATAGACATCATGGAAAATTCCTCGGCCTATCATAATCCCGTCAGCTCCGGTTTCTTTGATCCTCAGCAAACCTTCTTCCCTTTTTTTCACATCCCCATTACCGATAATGAGGGTTTCTTTTTTTAATGAGTTTCTCACCTCTACTGCTTTTTTGATTTCATCCCAGTGTGCAGGACCTTTTGACATTTCAGAAACGGTCCGGGCATGAATAGTGATTGCGGATAAGGGAAGTGATAGAAGTTTTTGGACCCAGTCTTCTGTTTCGATTTTCTTTATTCCCAGTCTGGTTTTAACACTTATCGGCATATGGTGAGATCCTTCCAAAGCAGCTTCAACAATTTCTGTTGATAATTTTATATTTCCTATCAGGCCTCCTCCGCACCCTTTTTTGACCACATCGGGAATCGGACAGCCTAAATTGATATCAATACCGTCAAACCCTAAATCTTTGATAATTTTAGAAGACTTGTAAAAATGGTCAGGATTATTTCCCCACACCTGAGCAATAATGGGGTGTTCAACAGGATCAAACTTTAACTTTTTTTTAACTATGTGGTTCCCCTCCGCAGAGAGCATTCCGTCGACATTTGTAAACTCGGTAAAAAACAGATCAGGTTTATGGGTTGTTAAAATCATTTGCCTAAAAACCGTATCGGTAACATCATCCATGGGGGCCAGGATAAAAATAGGTCTTTGAAGAGAGCGCCATATGTTTTTCATGGAATAGTATTTTAGCAGATTAATAGATATAATTATCTCTTATATGACCCGGGATGAAGCTTTGAAAATATTGGATGGGTATGTAACAAACATCAATCTCGAAAAGCATATGTTTGCTGTTGAAGCCTCGTTACGTGGCTATGCAAGGAAATTTGGGGAAAATGAAGATATGTGGGGGCTTGCCGGACTTCTTCATGACGCGGATTGGGAAAAATATCCGGATAAGCATCCCCAAATAATTATTGCAGATCTAAAAAGCAGGGGAACTGATGGACAAATTATCCAGGCAATTGCTTCACATGGAAATAATTCACCGCACTATCCTTCTCTAAAAATGGAGGCCAGAAGTTCCAAACTAGACCATGCCATTTTTGCATGTGATGAACTGTGCGGATTTATAATTGCCTGCGCTCTGATCCGTCCCGACCGACTGGATACTTTGGATTCAAAATCCGTCTTAAAGAAAATGAAAAATAAGGCATTTGCCAAACAGGTGAACCGGGAAGATATTATAAAGGGAGCAAAGGAACTTGGCATTCCTCTTGAGGAGCATATTTCATTTGTCATAACTTGTTTGAAGGAAATTAAATCCGTTTTCGGATTTTAAGAAGTATATGCTAACCCTTATTCACGGAGATGATACCGCAAGATCCCGTATGGCTCTTCAGGAAGAAAAGTTAAAATACACAGGCTCTGAGGTCATCGTGTTAAATGGGGGTCAGATAAGTATTTCTGAACTTACCTTGGCTACTGAGTCTAATTCGTTATTTAGTACTCCGAAATTAATCATTATTGAAAATATATTAAAAGGACCGCTATCCAAAGAAAAAAAAGAGATAATAGAGCATATTTCATCAGAGAATCAGATGCATACTATCATCATTTGGGAAGACAGAAAAATAGAGGCTGGTCCCATAAAAAAATATTTTTCAAAAGCTAAATTGATGTCTTTCGATTTTCCCGCACAACTTTTTAAATTTTTAGACTCCATTTCACCCCATAATGAAAAAAATCTTCTTTACTCCTATCATGACCTGTTAAAAAAAGAGGCAGCAGAACTTATTTTTGTCATGCTTTTACGGCAATTTAGATATATGCTGATGGCTAAAGATTTAAAAGGGGAAGTTGCCGAACTTCCCTCCTGGCAGGCACAGAAATTGTATCGCCAGGCGTCATTTTTTACTCTGGAAAATCTGATTTCTCTGTATCGGCAGCTTATTTCAATTGACTACCGCATCAAAACGGGACAAACACCCCTGCCGCTTTCAAAACTCCTTGACTTATTTTTTATAAGCCTTTAGTATAAATATAGTAAAAAAACTCTGGTTTGTTAAAAGTTTTTTCACCATATACCCCTCTAATCCGCTTTGCGAACTCTACAAGTTGCAAACCGGAGTAAGATGGGTATAAGTAGTTCATACTTCTTCATATATAATCATACGAATGATAAAGATTAATCCAAGCATATTTAGAGACTACGACATCCGAGGCATATATCCCACCGACCTTAATGAAGACACCTACTATATTTTAGGTAAAGCTTCCGCCCGTTACTTAAAAGTTCCCCTTATCGCTTTAGGACATGACGGAAGGAATTCTTCTCCCTCCTTGTTTGAAGCATTTATCAGAGGTGCCACAGAAATGGGAACTGACGTAGTTGATTTAGGACTTATCTCAACTGAGATGCTTTATTTTGCATCGGGACACTATCAGTTTCCGGCATCTGCCATTATTTCAGCATCTCATAATCCCGGACAATACAACGGGTTAAAAATGGTTTTGAAAAATGTCGTACCTCTTCACGGGAATTTAGGTTTCCCGGAAATAAAAGAATTGGCCCTTTCTCAAAATTTTCCCCCTGCCTCAAAAAAAGGGAAAGTAACACTGCAGAGCATTATAGATGACTGGTCTTCTCATATTTTAACCTTTGTAAATACAGATACAATAAAACCGTTAAAAGTCGCAATTGATGCGGGAAATGGGATGGGAGGATTGGCATGGGATAAACTTAAAGATAAGCTTCCGCTTGAAATTATTCCTCTTTATTTTGAGCCGGACGGAAATTTTCCTCACCATATTGCAGATCCTTTAAAAGAAGAAAACATGGTTGATTTAAAAAAAGCAGTTTTAGAAAATAAGGCGGATTTAGGAATTGCACACGACGGAGACAGTGACCGGATGTTTGCGGTTGATGAAAAAGGAGAAATTTTAAGCGGAACCATAACAAGTGCTATTCTTTCGGAGCATCTCCTGAAAAAAAACGGTCCGGGAACGGTTCTGTACAATGTAGTTTGCGGAAAAATCGTTCCTGAGACGATAACTGCAAATGGTGGAACTCCTTTAAGAGTTCGTGTCGGACATTCATTTACCAAAGAAACTATGAAAAAAACAAATGCACTTTTTGCCGGAGAGCACTCGGGACATTTTTATTTCAGACAAAATTATTTTGCAGACAGTTCAACCATTGCCGCAATCCTTCTTATAGAATATCTTTCTCTGAATAATTTAAAGGCATCAGAAGCTCATGCAAAATTTAACAGATATGCTGACTCGGGAGAGAAAAATTTTAAAGTAAAAAATATCACGGATGCGGTCAAAAAGATAAAAGACGCATCGGGAGGGGCGGTTTCAACGGATGAGATTGATGGACTTTCCGTCTGGTATCCTACATACTGGTTTAATCTAAGACAGTCCAAAACCGAGCCTCTTCTTAGATTGAATTTGGAGGCGGATACGCAGGAAATAATGGATGGTGAATTAAAAAGATTGACAGAGATAATTGTATCTTCATGACTTTGTTGTCATTCCGGGATGTCAGAAAAATCATATGGTAAATCTTGATAACAGCGATCAAATTAAATCACTGGACGCGAGTCACTGTTACGAATCGGTAGTTTTTCTTCCCGACCAATGCGAATCCGGTTGGAATGATACCCAAAAAATGGTACTTCCTGACAATCTGAAAAATGCTTCCTCTATAATTTTTGCCGGTATGGGAGGATCAGCTTACGGAGGAAGAATTATTAAGTCCCTCTATCCTGCTGAAATCCGTGTTCCTCTGGATTTGGTAAATGATTATCATCTTCCCAATTACGCAGGGGAGAATACTCTCGTTTTTGCCGCAAGCTATTCAGGGGGGACGGAAGAAGCAATATCCTGTACTTCTGAAGCTCTTTCTAAGAATACAAAACTGATGGGCCTGTCAAGCGGAGGGGCACTTGCAGATCTGCTGAACAAAAATAATAAACTCTCCTACACGTTTGATCCCAAATTTAATCCCTCAGAACAGCCCCGTCTTGGACAGGGATATATGCAGATGGGACAAATCGGAATGCTTTCAAAGCTGGGATATATCCCAACGACAGAGTCAGAGGCAAGTGAGGCAATCTCCTTTATTAGGCTAAAAAGTAAAGAACTTGAAATGGAATCACCCTTTACTTCTAACCCGGCAAAAATTCTGGCGGATAAATTAAAAGAGAAAGTTGTAATTTTAATAGGAGCTGAATTTTTAGAAGGAGCGGTACACGCGATACGAAATCCTTTCCACGAAACAGGCAAACATATGACCCATTATTATATTTTACCGGAGCTTAATCATCATCTTCTGGAAGGTTTATTGTATCCAAAAACTAATACAACAAGTATTGAATTTGTAATGGTTCACTCGGATTTGTATTCTGACCGGATCAAAAAAAGGTATGATCTGACAAAAGAGGTTATCGGTAAGAATTCCATTTCAGTTTCTGAAATAAATTTAAAAGGAGTAACAAAGCTTTCCCAAGTTTTTGAGCTTATTCAGTTGGGAAGTTTTGTAACTTTTTATCTTGCAATGGTGCATGATGTTGATCCTGCCAAAATTCCGTGGGTTGACTATTTTAAAAAAAAATTATCTGAATAATTTCAGAGAAAAGGAGAACAAGCGAAAAAGAGAAAAAGACACTGAAGTTTTCAAAAAAATCTCTCTTTCTCTTTATCTCCTTTTCGCTCTATCGCTTTATGAATTACACTCTCTGGTTTGATCAGATCACTAAAGATGACATCGGAAGAGTCGGAGGAAAAGGAGCAAATTTAGGAGAAATGTTTGGAGCGGGAATTCCGGTTCCATTCGGATTTGTCGTTACCGCACAAACGTATTTTAAATTTTTAGAAAGCACCAAACTTCGCTTTAAAATAAAAGATACCCTTAAACTTTTAGACCATAAAGACCCCAGAAGTCTTGAGACTATTTCAAAAACGGTTCAAAAACTTATCTTAAGTGTTCCCATGCCCAAGGAAATTGCTATGGAAATTATGGAAGCATATATGCAGCTTGAGTCCCGTACCCGAAAAAAGTCAGGATTTTGGGAAGGACTTACCTCTTTTTTAAAGGAACCTCTGGTTGCAGTCCGCTCCTCAGCAACTGCTGAGGATTTGCCGGGAGCCTCCTTTGCCGGTCAGCAGGACACGTACCTCAATGTCAAAGGAGAGGCCTCTCTTATCAAAAAAGTACAGGAGGCATGGGCATCCCTTTTTACTCCGCGGGCAGTTTTTTACCGCGAGGAACAAAAGTATGATCATATGAAAGTGGGAATTGCGGTAGTTGTGCAACTGATGGTTGCCTCAGAGATCTCAGGAGTAATGTTCACGATTGACCCAGTATCAAGTGACAAAAAGACAATGGTGGTTGAAGCAATTTTAGGCCTGGGAGAATTTATCGTCCAGGGGATTGTAACTCCTGACCATTTTGAACTGAATAAAGATACCCTTGAAATTACCAACCGAAAAATTTCCAACCAACATAAAATGCTGATTAAAAAAGGGACGGAGAATGCCGAAGTAAAACTGACGCATGCACAAGGGAGCAAACAAAAAGTAACGGACGAAATGGTTCAAACGGTTGCAAAACTGGGTAAGAGACTTGAAAAACATTACTTTTTTCCCCAGGATGTAGAGTGGGCTGTTGAAAAGGGGAATGTATATATTGTCCAGACACGGCCGATAACTACGGTTAAAACCGCAAAAAATGTCACGAGCGATCAAAAAAGGGAAGATTTAGCACAGCTTTCTCATATGAAGCTTCTCCTGACGGGTGATCCGGCCTCTCCGGGTATTGTATCAGGACCTGTCAAAATTATTCACTCGGCTTCTGAGATTGATAAAGTACTTTCAGGGGATGTGCTGGTTACGGTTCAAACCAACCCGGATTTTGTCCCGGCAATGAAGAGGGCAATTGCAATTGTGACGGAAAAGGGAGGACGCACCTCTCATGCCGCAATTGTCAGCCGTGAGCTTGGAATTCCGGCAGTTGTTGGGACACCAGGGGCAACCCGCATCCTTTCAAAGGAAAAAACAGTTACGGTAGACGGAAGAAAGGGACAGGTATACCAAGGCGGCTTGTCAGCTCAACAAAAAATTCTTATAGCCAAATCAACCGAGAAAAAACAGGGACCTGAAATTAAAACAGCCACCAATGTATATGTAAACCTGGCAAGTCCCGGGCGGGTAGAAGAAGTTGCTAAAATGAATGTAAACGGAGTCGGACTTTTGCGTGCTGAATTTATGATCGCAGATATCGGTACTCATCCTAAAAAACTTATTAAGGAGGGCAAAAGTCACGTATTTATAGAAAAGCTTGCAAACGATCTTTTGGTTTTTGCGAAAGCATTTAATCCCCGCCCGGTTGTGTACCGCGCGACTGATTTTAAAACAAATGAGTATAGAAATTTAAAAGGGGGAGGAGACTTTGAACCCGAAGAATCCAATCCTATGCTTGGATATAGAGGAGCATACCGGTACATGTCAGATCCAAAAGTATTTGAGCTTGAGCTTGCGGCAATTAAAATGGTCAGGAACAAACACGGATTTAAAAATCTTTGGCTGATGCTTCCTTTTGTAAGAACGGTAAATGAGTTAGTTGAAGTCAAGAAAATAATTGCGTCAAGCGGACTTTCCCGATCTTCTAATTTTAAATTGTGGATGATGGTTGAGATTCCCTCAAACGTCATACTTCTGGATCAGTTTTGCGAGGCGGGAATTGACGGAGTTTCCATTGGCTCAAATGACTTAACTATGTTAATCTTAGGAACGGACCGGGATAATTCAGAAGTTGCATCCGAATTTGATGAAAGAAATGATGCAGTCACGTGGGCGTTTGAAAAAGTCATAAAAACCGCACATAAATACGGAGTAACCAGTTCCATGTGCGGACAGGCTCCTTCTGATTATCCCGAGCTTGTTGAAAAATTAGTGGAATGGGGAATTACTTCCATGTCTGTCAACCCAGATGTTGTGGATGCGGTCCGTGAAACGATACACCGTGCGGAATTAAAGTTAGTAAGTAAAAAAAGGTGAGTTTTGTTGTCATCCTGATCCCGATTCTTATCGGAAGAATGACGCTAATTAATTATGTCCAAAATTTCTGATATTAAATCATTTGAAATTCTAGACTCCCGGGGAAATCCCACGGTGCGTACTGAAGTTTGGCTGGATGACGGAAAAATGGCGGATGCCGCAATTCCCTCAGGGGCATCAACCGGAAGCCATGAGGCAGAAGAGTTAAGAGATGGGGATGTAAAAAGATTTCACGGAATGGGAGTACTCAAGGCAATTGAAAATATTCATTCCATTATTAAACCTGCACTTTTTAGAAAAGATGTAACTAATCAGAAAGAAATTGACGCGGTCATGACCGGATTGGACGGAACAGAAAACAAAAGTAAATTAGGCGCAAACACTATTCTTTCCGTCTCTCTTGCTGTTGCCAGAGCTGCTGCATACAGCCAAAAGAAGCATTTGTTCCAATACATCCGTTCGGATCTTTTTGCAAAACCCCAGCAAGAAGGCTTACAGCCCGCAAACCACGTAGTTCCGATGTTTAACCTGGTAAACGGCGGTCTTCATGGAGGAAATAAGTTAACCGTTCAGGAATTTATGGTAGTTCCTTCGGCTAAATATTCTTTCTTTGAATCTCTCCGGATCGGCTCTGAGATCTATCACAGTCTAAAAAAAATAGTTAAAGATACCGGACTTTCAACGGGAGTTGGTGATGAGGGAGGATTTACCCCTGCATTCAATACAAACGAAGTGGCAATTGATTATCTGGTTGAGGCAATAGAGGCTTCTCACTTTAAAGTAAATGAGGATGTTGCAATAAGTCTGGATATGGCAGCTTCCGAGTATTATGCTAACGGATCCTATAATTATTTTGATAAGCCCATTGAAAAATCAGAATATATTTTTCGTCTTTTGGAGCTGAACAATAAATATAATTTCCTTTCTCTGGAAGATCCCTTATCTGAGGATGATTGGGATGCCTGGGCGTCTCTTACTAAGACCCTTCCGCCTACAACCCTTATTGTAGGAGATGATTTACTCAGTACTAATCCAAAAAGGTTGGAAAAAGCAGTTCGGATGAAAGCGTGCAACGGAATTATTATAAAGGTAAATCAAATAGGAACTCTTACGGAGACTTTGGATGTGATCTCACAAGCTAAATCTGCCGGATTTAAAATTCTTATTTCACACAGATCCGGAGAAACAACAGATACATTTATTTCAGATCTTGCGGTCGCAACGGACGCAGATTATGCAAAATTCGGAGCTCCGGCACGGGGAGAGAGGGTTGTGAAGTATAATAGACTTAACTGGATATACGAGCAGATGAAAAATAAAAAGTAATATGAAAATCACCCTTTCAGCAATTAAAGCAGACGTCGGGGCAATTGCCGGACATAATGCACCGAGTATCGCTTTGGTTGAAGCAATTGCAAATCATGTGAAGAATAATGCTGCACGTTTGCTTATAGACTACCGTATCTCAACAACCGGAGATGACACGGCCATGCTTATGACTCACACTCACGGAGTAAACAGTCCGGATATCCACCGGCTGGCATTTGACGCTTTGATGAAAGGTACAGAGGTTGCCAAGGATCAGGGGTTATACGGAGCCGGCCAGGATCTTCTAAAAACTTCTTTTTCAGGAAATGTAAAAGGTATGGGCCCGGGAAGCTGCGAGATGGAGTTTGAAGAAAGAGAGAGTGAACCTTTTGTATTTTTTGCATGCGATAAAACAGATCCGGGAGCATTTAATTATCCGCTCTTCAGAAGCTTTGCGGATCCTTTTCATAACGCAGGACTTCTTCTTGCTCCCCATATGGGAAAAGGGTTTGAGTTTACCGTAATGGATGTCAACTATACAAAGGGCGACCGGGTGATCAAGTTAAATACTCCTGAGAATATTTATGATTTGGCAGTTTTGCTTCGGGATCAGGAAAGGTACGTAGTAGAATCCATATCCTCCCGATCAACCGGGGAAATAACAGCAGTTGTGTCAACCTCCCGTTTACATAATATTTCAGGCAAATATTCAGGAAAAGATGATCCGGTATGCCTAGTCAGAACCCAAAAAGACTTTCCTGCAACCGGAGAAGTGGTTTCTCCCTACGCAACCGCGCACTATGTATTGGGAGGATGCCGGGGAAGTCATATTTTAGCTCTGATGCCGGTCAAACAGGGAGAAACTATTTCATTTTTTGACGGTCCCGCAATCGTTACGGGTGCAGGGTATAGTATGCGTGGCGGAAAGTTCACGGAACCCGTTGATTTATTCGCTCAGCCGTTCTGGGATACCGTCCGTACAAAAGCTGCACAAAAAAGTCTTGCGATGCGGGAGCAGGGATTTTTCGGAGCTGCCATGGCTCCCATGATGGAGCTTGAGTACACAGGAGTTGTTGATAGAATAAAAGAACTCGACAAGCATTTTAAAATAAGAGAGAAATAATTATTATAAATTTTATTACGCCGTCATCCTGAACTAGAACTCATCTCTAAACCGTCATCCTGAACTTGTTTCAGAGCCTGTCCTGAATTCGGTTCAGGAATCTTCTGAAGATGCTGAAACGAGTTCAGCATGACAAAAACCTATGAACCCGCAAGATTTTTTTTCTAAGAAAGATTATAAATTCAAATTGCCTCCCCATTTAACCGATTATCAAAAAACATATGACGATTTTAATTGGCAGGAGGCCGCAAAGGAAGAAATTTCTTACTTTGACGGAGGAAAGTTAAACGCAGCGTATAACGCGGTTGACCGGCATCTGCAAACGGATAGGAAAAACAAAAAAGCACTTCTTTGGGAAGGAGATAAAGGAGAAAAAGAGACATACACCTTTGAAGAGCTCTCCAAATGGTCGAATAAATACGGAAATTATTTAAAATCCTTAGGAGTTGAGAAAGGGGATCGGGTATTTTTGTTTCTTCCCCGTATACCGGCTGTTTATTTTTCATTTTTGGGAATTCTAAAAATAGGGGCAATTGCCGGAACTCTATTTTCCGCGTTCCAGGAAAAAGCACTTTTGGACCGTCTGGAAAACTCAGGAGCAAAAGTAGTTATAACAACTAAGGAGCTTCTCCCCCGGCTTGTTCCTCTCCGGAAAGACTTACCGGAACTAAAAACGGTTGTAGTAGTTGACGATCCGCAGTTTTTAGAACAAATTAAACCGGTCTCAGATCAGTTGAGTGTTATGCCGATGGAACCAACCGACTATGCATTTATGCTCTATACTTCAGGAACAACCGGAAAACCCAAAGGGATAGTACACACCCATAACGCAATTCTTTCACAGCACCTGACGGCAAAATATATATTAGATATTCATAACGAAGACATATATTGGTGTACCGCAGATCACGGGTGGGTGACGGGAATTGCCTACGGCATACTGGGATCTTTAAGTTGCGGAGTGACCTCTGTTGTGTATTCCGGGCGATTTGATGCGGCTAAATGGTATGAAATTCTTCAAAATTATAAAGTAACTATATGGTATACCGCACCTACTGCAATTCGGATGCTGATGGCAGGAGGAGATGAGTTGGTTGCAAAATACGACCTTTCCAATCTTCGCCATCTGTTATCTGTCGGAGAGCCTCTTAATCCTGAAGCTATCCGATGGGGGCTAAAAGTATATGGGCTTCCTTTTCATGACACGTGGTGGCAGACAGAAACAGGATCGATAATAATTGGAAATTATCCTACGATGGATATAAAAATCGGAGTTATGGGAAAGCCTTTTATGGGAATTCATACCGGAATTGTGGACGATAAGGGGGTTGAGGTACCCAACAAGACTGAGGGAAATATCGCTATGAAGCCCGGATGGCCTTCCCAGATGGCCTGGGTGTGGAATAATGATGAGAAATACAAGTCATATTTTGAAAACGGATGGTACATTTCAGGAGACAGAGGGTGGAAAGATGACGAAGGGTATTTTCATTTTGTGGGAAGGGCTGATGATGTCATTAAAACATCCGGAGAGCGGGTCGGTCCCTTTGAAGTGGAGTCATCCCTGATTGAATTTCCGGGCGTTGTAGAGGCTGGAGTTATTGGAAAACCGGATGCACTTCGGGGAGAGATTATAAAAGCATTTGTGGTTTTAAGTCCTGAGCTTCGCGAAAAAGCAAAAGATGAGGAATTTGTCAAAAAACTCAAAGATGATCTGGCAATGCATGTGAAGAAAAATCTGGCAGGTCATGCCTATCCCCGGGAAGTTGATTTTATTGACAAGCTTCCTAAAACAAGAAGCGGAAAAATCATGCGCCGCATCCTTAAAGCTCAGGAGATGGGAGAGCCTGTAGGAGACACCTCAACACTTGAAGAGTATTGATAATAGTACGTTTAATAGATATAATAAACGTACTATGAATGGTTACACATATATCTCTATCTCAGATCTTCGCAAAGATGCCGCTGAGGTTTTAAAAAATGTAGTCGATAAACAAAAGCCGGCAATTATTCTTCAAAGATCTAAACCGAGAGCAATCCTTGTAGACGCAAAGTATTTTGAAGCTTTAGAGGAAGCTTATTTGGACTTGACAGACGCTGCTGAAGCTGAGCGTGCGGATAAGGAAGATACCGTTCCCTTTGATGATTTTCTTAAGAAACGCTTCGGCACTACTAAGCTATGATCTTGAGAATAACAAAAAAGGCAAGTAAAAAGATTAGCAAGCTTGAAACCTCAATAAGCAAGCAAATTTCAATCGAAATTCTAAAATTATCCCAAAATCCATACTCTTCTCAGAGCAAAAAACTTCAATCGACTGAAAATAAATACAGGATTAGGATCGGATCATTCAGAGTAATATACAAAATCGACACCCAAAATAAAATAATATCTATCCTGCGCGTTGCAGATAGAAAAGATATTTATCGGGGATAAGTTTAAATCTCAAAACGTAATAGCCAATCGGTGACACAATCGACTTTTTCAATCTCTCTTCCAGATTAACCACTAACTTTTTGCAAAAAGCATCCCTTCATATCCCTGATACATTTATGTAATATAAGAGGTGATGAAGCGGTACCCGATGAAAGTAATTGTTGTAATTGCTCTTACTGTCCCCTGTTTATTTCTTTTTAGAGATGTACTTGTCTATTCCCCTTATAAAATGCTCTTTGGAGAAGATATTTTTAAATGGCAGTATTACTATGCATATCAAATTAAGGGATTACTCGACCATCATTCATTTCCCTTTTGGAATACATACAGCCTGTCCGGTGTTCCGCTTTTGGCTCAACCGGCTGCGTCATTTATCTACCCTCTCAGTCTTATCTTTCTTATTTTTCCTATAAATTACGCTTTCGGTGTTTTCACCGCTTTGCATGTTCTGATGGCAGGATTTTTTATGTACTGGTACGGTATAAAAAGAGGATATGATGCGTTATCAGCAACCATATCCGCCTCTGTTTTTAGCCTATCCGGGTATGTATTTGCCAATATTTATGTGGGGCATCTGGATCATATAACATCTTTAGTTTGGGTTCCAGTAATCATTATTTCGTTCGAACAGTTGTTTCGTAAATCAAATAAAAAATATTTCATTTTGGCTGTTGTGTCCTTAACGATGCAGATTTTTACCGGTTTCTACCAACATGTGATGTTTACGTTGGAACTAGTCTTTTTCTTATTCATCTATCATGCGTTGTATGGACTGTATACATACCGCATGAAGTTTCTGGTTAGATTTAGGAAAAATGTTATCACTGTTGTATTGGCAATCTTTCTTTCAGTGGGATTATCGGCAAT
>Ga0155406_110_pt1 | contig 31382 bp, 30 predicted proteins | sample RifCSPhighO2_02_FD_106374 | JGI IMG/M metagenome (GOLD analysis project Ga0155406, IMG submission 106374) | Candidatus Gottesmanbacteria bacterium RIFCSPHIGHO2_02_FULL_39_11
CAGATATCTCAGCTATGGTCGCCCTTTTCAGACCCGGCCCTATGGAATGGATTCCAACCTTCATTCAGTCCAAAGAAAATCCAAAGAAAATAAAGTATGTGCATCCGGACCTCGCATCTGTCCTGGGAGAAACATACGGAATTGCCGTGTATCAGGAACAGTGCATGCAGATTGCCAACCAACTGGCCGGGTATACCATGGCTGAGGCTGATAAGCTCCGACTTGCAATCGGTAAGAAAAATCCGGAGAAAATGAAAAAGGAAAAAATAAAGTTTATCCAAAAATGCATCCAAAAAGGATACTCAAAAAAGGATGCTGAAAATATATTCGGTCTCATTGAAAAATTCGTCGGTTACGGATTTAATAAAGCACATTCTGCCTGTTATGCCATGATTGCTTATCAGACGGCCTATATGAAAGCTAAGTTTCCGGTCGAGTTTATGTGCGCGGTTCTCACAGCTGAGTCGCGGGGTGCATCAGGTCCCATGCGGGACGAGAAAGTTGCTCAAGCGATTTTGGAATGTAAGAGGGTTGGTATGATCCTTCTTCCGCCTGATATCAATAAGTCAGATATTGAGTTTAGTATTGAGGATACTACCAAAATTCGGTTCGGGTTATCCGCAATTAAAAATGTAGGAACTGCTGCAATTGACTCAATACTGGCGGCTCGAAGAAACGGTGGAGAATTTATTTCTTTTACCGATTTGGCAACCCGGGTTGATCTTTCTAAAGTTAACCGGAAGACAATTGAAAGTCTTATTAAATCAGGCGCTTTTGATAAATTCGGGAGACGCGCGGCTCTTTTATCATCCTACTCGGCTATTGTTGAAAAGATTCACTCTCAGAAAGGTAAAGAATCTGAGGGGCAATTTAGTCTGTTTGCTTTTGAAACTGAGGTTGATAAAAGTGACCACTTAGCAGATATTGAGGAACTTCCCAAAGAGAATTTATTGCAATTTGAAAGAGAAATGCTTGGATTTTATCTCACTGAGCATCCTCTGACTCCCTATATAAGCGTTCTTGAGAAAAAAGTTACAGAGAGAATAGTCAATCTAACTGCCTCAAAAAAGGTCATTGTAATCGGAGGAATTATTACCCAAATGAAAAAGATTATTACCAAAAGTACAAACAGTGAAATGGCATTTGTAAAGCTGGATGATTTTACCGCTACAATTGAGCTCGTGGTTTTTCCCAAGCTGTTTGCCATAACCAAAGAATTGTGGCGGGTAGACCAGCCTATCTTAGTTAAAGGAAGAGTATATGAAAAAGATGAAAGGCTGGCTTTTATAGTAGATGACGCAAAAATGCTTCAAATGTAGTCCTAATTCAGTCAGATATGCATCCCTTACATACTTGACTTGACGATCACTCCTTATATAATATGGAAATTAAACAAAGGATAAAAGAAGAAAAGAAAGATAATATTTATCCTATAAAAAGAAATACAGACAGGCCGGTTAATACAACCTTAGATAGTGAATCTGAAAAAGATAAGAGGCGATTTCTTTTAAGTTTCCAGATGGCTACTGAATTGGGATTTATGATTGTAATTCCTCTTCTTGCCGGGACTCTACTGGGAATCTATTTAGATCAACGTCTCGGGACAAAGCCTATATTTATTCTTGTTGGAGTTGCAGTTGGAATTGCTGTTTCGGTAGTAAGTATAGTCCGTATTATGGGTAGTCTGATTGACTCTTAAATTATGCCAACTCTGAATATCTCACTTAAAGCTGAAGAAATATTTAAAATATTCGGGTTTCACGTGACAAATTCTCTTCTTACCACATGGATCGTTATGCTTTTTTTAGTGGTTGTTTCTGTTTTTCTCACCAAAAAGATGACTCTTATACCGGGCCGGGTACAGCTGATTGGAGAACTTATAATTGGAGGATTGTTCGGATTTTTTGAATCTATTCTGGGAGAAAAAACTAAAATATTTTTTCCTCTGGTTGGAACCCTTTTTATTTTTATCTTGTTCTTAAATTGGTTTGGACTTCTTCCGGGAGTCGGTTCGATCGGATTTAATGAAATGATAGAGGGAAAAGAAGTATTTATTCCACTTCTTCGAGCCGGATCTGCTGATCTTAATACTACTCTTGCGTTTGGAATTATTGCTGTCGCGGCAATTGAGGTTGCAGGAATCAGGATTTTAGGCAAGGAATATATCAAACGATTTTTTAATTTCGAGAGTCCAATTTATTTATTTGCTGGACTCTTGGAGTTAGTAGGAGAAGGAACCAAAATCGTATCTTTTGCTTTTCGGTTATTTGGAAATATTTTCGCGGGAGAAGTTTTACTCGCGGTTGTATCCTTTATTGTGCGAATTCCAGTTATTATTGCCCTTCCCTTTATCGGACTTGAACTTTTTGTCGGGTTTATCCAGGCGCTCGTTTTTTCAATGTTAACCAGTGTATTTTTATCTCTTGCAACTACTACCCATGAGCATTAAGTTTAAGTGCAGATATTACTATTAATAACTATTAAATAAAGGGAGGTGTATATTATGGACAATGAAGGCATAAAGATGATCGCAACCGCTCTTGCAATAGGCATGGGGGCAATTGGTCCTGCTATTGCTATTGGTATGCTTGCGTCAAAAGCAATGGAAGCAATCGGACGTAACCCGGAAGCGGAAAGTAAAATCAGAACAAACATGATTTTAGCAATAGCATTCGCGGAGGCAATTGCTGTCTATGCACTGGTTATTGCATTAATTCTTAAATTTACTTGAGCTTATGGAAAATATTGGCATTCAACCCATTTATTTAATCGCTCAGATTATCAATTTTGGTATTTTAGTGTTTATTTTAACTAAGCTTTTATATAAGCCTATTCTTAAAATGCTGGACGAAAGGAAGCATAGGATTGAAGAGCAAATGATTCTTGCTTCTAAAATGAAGGAGGAATTTGAGAATGATGAGAAAAAAAGACAACAGATTCTTATATCGGCCAAAGAAGAGGCAAAAAAAATCATAGACGTAGCAAAAAAGACCGGAAAAAAAGAGGAAGCAGAGATTATCCAAAAAGCCAAAAATGAAGCTCAGTTAGTTCTTGAAAAAGCAAAAGTCGAGATTGAATCTCAAAAAGAAGAAATGAAGAAAAAACTCGAGAAAGAAACGGTAGAACTAGCCTCAGAGATGGCTGAGAAAATCATAAACCAGGCGTTAAATGAGGGTGATCAGGAATCCGTTATTCAAAGAAGAGTACGGGATATAAGTAAATTAATTTCTCAAAAAATATGAAATCAAAAATAAATAATCCTGAGGTAATTACCCAAAGCCTATTGGATGTATTGAAGGAATCGGGAGAATTGAGTTTATTACCCGAGATTGCCGATGAGCTTGAAGAGGAATTGGGGAAAAAGAAAAATCCCAAAGAAGTCGTTGTAATCGGAGCAATTGAGATAAAAGGGGATCAAAAAAAAGAACTGGAACACGTCTTATCCCGATTTTTAACTCACCCGGTTCCATTTACGTATCAGCATGATGCTTCGCTCTTGGGCGGATTTACGGTACAAATCGGAGATTGGTTTTTAGATGCAAGCATACGGCATGAATTAAACGAGTTAAAAACTGCTTTAGAATCTTAAAACATCTATGTCAAACCTTACGGCGAGTGATCTTATTGACTCCTTAAAGAAAAAAATCCAGAAATATAGTGAAGCTCAGGTAGAGGCGAGTTTTATAGGAAAAGTGGTAAAAATAGCAGACGGAGTAGTGAGTATTTCAGGACTTAAAGATATTGCGTACAACGAGATGGTTGAGTTTGAAAACGGAGTACAGGGACTGGCAATCAATCTTGAAGAAAATACGATAGGCGCAATTGTTTTGGGAGAATATCTGGAAATTAAGGAAGGATTTAAGGTCCGTGGCCTAAAAAAGCTCCTCTCCGTGGGAGTTGGAGAAGGGCTTATAGGACGGGTTGTTGATCCTCTGGGAAATCCAGAGGATGGCAAAGGAGCAATTAAATTTAAAAAATATAATCCCCTTGAAAAAATTGCTCCTGGGGTTGTTGCCCGTCAGTCAGTCAATACTCCCCTGCAAACCGGCCTTAAAGCAATTGATGCCATGATTCCGATAGGACGCGGGCAGAGGGAGCTTATAATCGGAGACCGGGCAGTTGGAAAAACCTCAATTGCAATCGATACTATCATAAACCAGAAAAACGAAAACGTAATATGCATATATGTGGCAATCGGACAGAAAGCATCCCGTATTGCTCAAATTGTAGCAACGCTTGAAAAATACCAGGCGATGTCTCATACCATCATTGTTACAGCAAATGCCGCCGACTCTGCAGCACTTCAGTATTTAGCCCCGTATGCGGGGTGTGCAATCGGAGAATATTTTATGGATGAGGGGAAAGACGCCCTTATTGTATATGATGATCTTTCCAAACATGCTTGGGCATACCGCCAAATTTCAATTATTCTTAAACGTCCCTCAGGGCGAGAGGCATACCCCGGTGATATTTTCTATCTTCACAGTAAGCTTTTGGAGCGCTCATGCAGGCTCAATAAAGAACACGGAGGAGGATCATTAACAGCGCTTCCTATTATTGAAACACAGGCTGGGGATATCTCGGCATACATTCCGACCAACGTAATTTCCATAACCGATGGACAAATATTTTTAGAATCCGATCTTTTCTATGCGGGTATCCGCCCTGCAATAAATGTAGGAATTTCAGTTTCACGGGTTGGCGGATCAGCTCAGATTAAAGCAACCAAACAGGTTGCAGGTACACTAAGACTTGACCTGGCACAATATCGAAATCTGGCTGCTTTTGCTCAGTTTTCATCTGATCTGGATGCGGTTACTAAAAAGCAGATTGAACGGGGATCCCGGATGGTTGAGCTTCTCAAGCAAAAACTGAACAGTCCTATGCCGGTTGTAGAACAGATAGTGGTCATATTTGCAGGAACTGCAGGATTTTTGGATGATATACCTATCGGAAAAATTTCTGAGTTTGAGACACGATACTTAGAATACATGAAGCTCGAACATGCAAAACTTCTTAAAACGATTGAAAAAGAGCAGAAATTATCAGATGAAACGATCGAGAAGTTAAAAAAAGCAATTACAGAGTTTAAAAAGACATTCTGAGGAAGATTATAGGTTCTAGGTGCTAGGTTCTAGATAAAAAATTTGAAATCTATAACCTAAAACCTATCACCTAAAACCTAATTAACATATGGCAAGTTTAAGACTAATAAAAGGAAGAATAAGATCTACAAAAAATATCGCGCAGATAACCAAAGCAATGCAGATGGTTGCTGCTTCAAAGATGAAAAAAGCACAGGAAATTGCAGTATCCGGAAAACCGTATGTTGAAAAAATATATGAAGCGGTACAGGAACTGTCAAAACACAGCGAAAAAGATATTCATCCCCTTTTTAGGGAAGGAAATAAAAAAGGAGATACTCTGGTCATTTTAATTTCTACAAATAAAGGTCTCTGCGGAGGGCTTAACGCAAATCTGTTTAGAAAAGTTGCCCAGTGGTTTCTTCCGTATGAGAGTGTGAAGTATATAACGGTCGGAAAAAAGGGTGAAAATTATATTGTAAGAAATAAAAAGGGACTCCTTGCGGATTTTTCAGAAACCGTTCCTTTTGTTGCTTCAGTTCCGGCTCTTTCTCAACTTGTCGTTGATGGTTTTTTAAGCGGTCAGTATAAAGAAGTCTATTGTGTATACAATCTTTTTGAAAATGCATTAAAGCAGGTACCGACTAAAAAAATGATTATTCCTATTACGGATTTTTCTTTGGAAAAAGGAGAGGAAAAATCTATGCAGGATGAAAAGTTCTCAGAATTTATCGTCGAGCCGGCTCCCGAACAGGTGTTGGATGCACTTCTTCCTTTTTATATTGAAAATCAGATTAGAGCATCAATTTTAGAAGCTGCTGCCTCAGAATACAGTGCCCAGATGATTGCCATGAAAAACGCAACAGATGCAGCTATGGATCTTACATCAGAGCTTACTCTTATATTTAATAAGATTCGTCAGGAGAAAATTACCTACGAGATAGCCGATATGGTTACAGCTCGTGCAACTGTTGCAAACTAACTATATGAATACAGGTACCATCGTTCAAATTATCGGAGCAGTTGTTGATATTCAATTTGAGGAAAGTCAAATTCCTGCAATTTATAGCGCATTGGAAGTTGATTCAAAGGAAGTTATAAGCGGAAAACTAATTCTTGAAGTTGCGGCTCATTTAGGGAGAGGAAAAGTAAGAGCTATTGCTCTTGCGCCAACAGACGGGCTGGTAAGAGGTCAAAAAGTAACGGATACAAACCATCCTATTTCAGTTCCTGTTGGAGAGGCGACTCTGGGTCATATCTTTAATGTTGTAGGAGAACTGATCGATAACACATCTTCTCTAAAAAACGTCAAAAAACTTCCCATTCATCATCCGGCTCCCAGACTTTCCGATCAGGCGGTAAAAGCAGAAATTCTTGAAACGGGAATTAAAGTAATTGATCTTATTGCTCCTTTTGTAAAGGGAGGAAAAGTTGCCGTATTTGGAGGAGCAGGAGTAGGGAAAACAGTCCTTATCCAAGAGCTTATAAGAAACGTAGCGACTGTTCATGGAGGAGTGTCCGTATTTGCAGGTGTTGGAGAAAGAACCCGCGAGGGGAATGATTTATGGCATGAAATGATTGATTCAGGGGTTATCAAAAAAACAGCTCTTGTATTCGGACAGATGAATGAACCCCCGGGGGCCCGCATGAGGGTTGCTCTTACCGGACTTACCATGGCTGAGTATTTTCGTGATGAGAAAAATCAGGATGTTTTATTATTTATTGATAACATTTTCAGGTTTGCCCAAGCGGGAAGTGAAGTATCAGCGCTTTTGGGACGGATCCCTTCGGCTGTTGGATACCAGCCGACCCTGGCTTCAGAAATGAGTTATCTGCAGGAGAGAATCACCTCAACCAAAAAAGGGTCAATCACCTCCGTTCAAGCTGTATATGTGCCGGCAGATGATTATACTGATCCGGCCCCGGTTGCAACATTTGCCCATCTGGATGCATCACTCTCTCTGGAGAGATCAATTGCTGAACAGGGACTTTTTCCTGCAGTTGATCCACTGGCTTCAACGTCCCGGATACTGGCTCCTGAAATAGTTGGAGAAGAACATTACCAGGTTGCCCGGGGAGTACAGAAAGTACTTCAACGGTATAAAGAACTTCAAGATATTATTGCTATATTGGGTATGGAGGAATTATCCGATGAAGATAAAGTAACCGTTGCGCGGGCCCGCAAGATACAAAGATTTTTCTCACAGCCCATGTTTGTAGCCGAGGCTTTTACAGCCAAGCCCGGAAAATATGTTCCCCTTGAAGAAACCATAAAAGGATTTAAGGAAATCTTAGACGGCAAACATGATGGGAAACCTGAACAGTCTTTCTATTTGATTGGGAACATTGACGAAGTGAAATAAATAAGCCAATAAATACCAATAATCCAATAAGTACCAATAAATGAAAAATTAAGTAATTTAAAATTTAAATATTTTCACATTTCTTGGGTTATTGGAAATTGGATTATTGGGTTATTTATATTTATGTCTACTTTTCTTCTTGAAATTATTACTCCTGATCGTGTAGTTTTTTCCGATTCGGTAAGTATGGTTACTTTGCCGACGGTTGCAGGTGAGATAGGTATTCTCGCCCATCATATTCCTTTGTTTACTAAAATAGTTGAAGGGGAGGTGAAAGTTAAAAAAGATGACGGAAGTAATTTTTTTCTGGCAGTTGGAAGCGGGTTTATCGAGGTCACTCCTAAAAAAACAACGATTCTTCTAAGCTCTGCTTATAAAGCTGAGGAGTTAAACGAGGCTGAGATTTTAGAGGCCAAAAAAAGGGCAGAGGAAGCACTTCGTGCAAAACCTGTTGGGGAAGCACTTATTGCAGCTCAAAATTTATTTATGCGTTCAACAATTGCCCTAAACGTTTTAAACCGGCAAAAGAAAAGGGGGATAAAACCTCTGGTTTAACCCTTTATTGGATATCTTTACAGATTAGGTCTCTTCTACTACACTTAGAGATTAGAATTTTGAGTGTTATAAAATTCGCTAGACGAATTTTTTTATGCAAAAAACAGGATATCTGGTTTTGGAGGATGGAAGTGTTTTTGAAGGCATGTCATTTGGGGCGATTAGAGAGACGCCGGGAGAAGTTGTCTTTAATACCGGAATGGTCGGATATCCTGAAGGTTTTACAGACCCTTCGTATTGCGGTCAAATACTGACCATGACGTATCCTCTTATCGGTAACTACGGAGTTCCTGCGCAATCGTTTCAAAATAATATCCCTCTTCATTTTGAATCGTCCCGAGTCTGGATTGCGGGTTTAATTGTATCCTCATATATTGAAAACTCCTCCCATTACCAATCCGTTCTGAGTCTTTCCAATTATCTTGCTGAAAATGATATCCCTGCTCTTTCGGGAATTGACACCCGAAGCCTTACTAAGACGCTTCGCACCTCAGGAGTTGCCAAAGGTGTAATTACCTTTAAAACTACTCACCTTAAAAATCCTCCGAATCGGAGGATTTTTTTTAAGGACATAAATAAAGAGAACTTGGTTTCATACGTTTCTACCAAGGAAATTAAAATATATGGAAACGGAAAATATAAAATTTTGTTTATAGATTGCGGTTGTAAATCAAATCAACTTCGTATCCTTCTAAAACAGAATGCAACCGTTATTCAAGTTCCATGGAACTATAATCTTTTATCTGATCAAAAAGGAGTAAAGTTTGACGGAGTTTTTATAAGTAATGGTCCGGGTGATCCTAAAATGATCAGAGAAACGATTCAGACGGTTTCTGAGGTGTTAAAAAGAAACATTCCTACCTTCGGAATATGTCTGGGGAATCAAATATTAGCCCTCTCATCAGGAGCTGACACGTATAAACTAAAATACGGACACCGGGGCCAAAATCAGCCGGTTCGCGATCAAAAGACAGGAAAGTGTTTTATCACCACTCAAAACCATGGATTTGCTGTCGATACTAAATCATTGCAACAGGGATGGGAGAGCTGGTTTACCAATCTTAATGATGGAACCAATGAAGGAATACGACATACAAGTAAACCCTTTTTCAGTTGCCAGTTTCATCCGGAATCCATGCCGGGGCCAACAGATACCGAATGGCTGTTTGAATATTTTATTGAACAAATTAAAAAGTACAAAAAAATATGAAGCAAACAAAGAAATTACCCAAAAAAGTTCTTCTTCTTGGCTCCGGAGCTCTTAAAATCGGAGAAGCAGGAGAATTTGATTACTCGGGATCCCAGGCGGCAAAAGCTTTAAAAGAAGAAGGAATTAAAGTAGTACTTATTAACCCGAATATTGCTACGATTCAGACGTCCAAAGAAATTGCAGATACCATTTACTTTCTTCCGGTTACTCCATTTTTTGTAGAAAAAGTGATTCAACATGAGAAGCCTGAGGGAATACTTTTAGGATTTGGAGGACAAACTGCTCTTAACTGCGGTTTGGAACTTTATAAAAGGGGAATATTTTCCAAATATCAGATCGAAGTGCTTGGCTCTCCGGTTTCATCTATCGAAAAAGCAGAAGACAGGCATAAATTCCGCGATTTTATAACAGATCTGGGATTAAAGGTTCCAGACAGCAGCACGTGTGAAACAATTGAACAGACGGAAAAAATTGCAAACAGTCTTATCTATCCTGTCATCATACGCTCAGCTTTTTCTTTGGGGGGCTTAGGGAGCGGAGTTGCAAGAAATAAAGAGGAATTTTTGGAGATTTCAGGAAGAGCACTCGCACAGGTAGCTCAAATATTAGTTGAAGAATATCTGGAACATTGGAAGGAAATTGAGTATGAAGTAGTCAGAGACAAAGGAGATAATTGTCTGGTTGTCTGCAACATGGAAAACTTCGATCCCATGGGAATTCATACCGGGGAATCAATCGTTGTTGCTCCTTCTCAGACATTAAATAACCGCGAGTATCATTTGCTTCGGGAAATTGCAGTTAAGGTTGTTAAAAGTCTTCCAATTGTCGGAGAGTGCAATATCCAGTATGCATTAAACCCCAAAAACGGGGATTATAGAATTATTGAACTTAATCCGCGGCTTTCCCGTTCTTCAGCTCTGGCATCCAAAGCAACCGGATATCCTTTGGCCTATGTTGCTGCAAAACTTGCTCTGGGGTATGCCTTATCAGAGATACCCAACCAGGTGACGAGGGCAACCACATCTTTTTTTGAACCAGCTCTGGACTATGTTGTCGTTAAAATTCCCAGATGGGATTTTTTAAAGTTTAAAGATTTAAACGAAAAATTAGGAAGTGAGATGCAGAGTGTCGGAGAGGTTATGGCAATTGACAGAAACTTTGAATCGGCTCTTCAAAAGGCGGTGAGAAGTCTTGATTTGGATTATGAAGGCCTCATTTCAGATGAATTAGATAGAAAAAATATTAAAGATACCGGTTTTGAGTTTTACGATCTTACCGCGACTCCCAGCCGACTGTATAATCTGGGGTTTAACCTTTTTTACGGACAGTCAATTGATGACATATATGCTCTTACGGGGATTGACCCCTGGTTTTTGGATCGGCTTAAAACAATTGTTGATCTGTATAAAAGAATGTTGGCCGAATCCCCTTCATCTATTAAGAGGGAAACATTAAAAGACGCAAAACAAAAAGGATTCTCAGACAAGCAGATTTCTCAAATTTATTATAAAAAAGAGGAAGATGTAAGGTCTCTTCGAAAAAAATGGGGAATAACTCCCAAAGTTTGCCAAATAGATACTCTGGCAGGCGAGTTTCCCGCCAGAACCAACTATTTGTATCTGTCCTACTTGCGAGAACAGGGGGATCGTATTGCCCTCAAGAAAAAATCTATTGCAGTACTAGGAGGCGGGCCATATCAAATCGGTTCATCTGTTGAATTTGACTGGTGTGCAGTAAATACAGTACTGACCGCTAAAAAAATGGGATATAGAACCATTATGGTTAACTGCAACCCCGAGACGGTGTCAACTGATTATGATATACCCTATAAATTATATTTTGAAGAACTTTCTCTTGAGAGAGTATTGGATATCTCAGACATTGAAAAATGTCCCTTTATCGTTTCTGTGGGAGGACAGATTCCCAATACTCTTTCTCCCAAACTTGCTAAATCCGGAGTTAAAATGCTTGGCACACCCTATAAGTCAGTTGATATGGCTGAGGATCGGGAAAAGTTTTCGCAACTTTTAGATACATTACATATAGATCAGCCTCCCTGGAAAAAGCTTACAGATAAAGAAAAAGCTTTGGAATTTGCAAAAAGAATCGGATTTCCGGTTCTAGTCAGGCCCTCCTATGTGCTTTCGGGAAGAGCTATGTTTGTAGCTTATGCGCCGGATCAGTTCGAAAACTTTCTTTCTCAATCTACAACATTCGTTAATAATGACTATCCCATGGTCATTTCCAAATTTATAAGAGGTGCAAAAGAGGTGGATTTTGACGGGGTATCCCAGCATGGAGAGATTATTGTTTCCGCGGTTTCAGAACATATCGAACATGCCGGAGTCCACTCAGGAGATGCTTCTTTAGTTCTGCCTGCTTACTCTCTTTCTTCATCCCTTAAAAAGAGAATACACGACGTTTCCTCAAAAATATCAAAAAAGCTCAGCATCCACGGACCGTTTAACATTCAGTATTTAGTAACCCAAACGGAGAGCGGAAATGCGGATGTTTCGGTAATTGAAGCAAATTTAAGAGCATCTCGAAGTTTTCCTTTTGTATCTAAAGTTTTAAACACTAACTTTATTTCAATTGCAACTCAAATTATGTTAGGAGTTAAAGTTAAAAAGATTACAATTGACGACCCGGTAAATTATGTAGGAGTAAAAGTTCCCCATTTTTCATTTACCCGGCTTCGTCAGGCAGATCCAGTTCTTCGAGTTGAAATGGCATCAACCGGGGAGGTGGCAACCTTTGGGCGCGATGTCCATGAAGCTTATTTAACCTCCATACTCTCAACCGGTCTTCCTTGTCCTAAGAAAACTGCTTTACTATCTTTAGGAGGGGAAGAGGGAAAGGAAAGAATGCTAAGAGGCGCCAGGATTTTAGCAAGACTTGGATTTAAAATATATGCAACCTCGTCAACCTGTAGGTTTTTAAATACCAACGGGGTTAAGGCGGATTTTGTATATAAAGTACATGAAAATAATCATCCGAATGTTATTGATCTGATCAGAAACCGTGACGTGTCGATGGTTGTTAATATAAGCGATCGAAGAGATTTAGCTTTCAAACACATAATGAAAGAGACAACAGACGGATATCGTATCAGAAGATGCGCAATTGACATGAATGTTCCTCTTTTTACTAAAGCAACCATAGCTACCATCTTTATTGAATCTCTGGAAAAGTATACAGTAGATACTATAGCCATTAAATCATGGGCAGAATATATTAAAAACTCAAAGCGCAAAACCCAAAGCTCAAATATTAGAAAGGGAGGAAAATAAATATGAAAAATAACTTTTATAATAAAAGTCTTATCAGTATTAAATCCGTGTCAAAAGAAGACAGCTTGTATATCTTTGAAATGGCCGACAAACTGAAAAATGAAGTTATTAAAAAAGGAAAAACAAACGATCTAGAAGGAAAAATTTTAGCGGCATTATGCTACGAACCCTCAAGTCGTACATTTTCCTCTTTTATTACAGCGATTCAGCGTTTGGGAGGAGGATTTATTCCGTTAAACGGAATGGAACATACTTCTGTTGCCAAAGGAGAAACTATTTCAGATACGGCAAAAGTTTTTTCATCCTACGCTGATATTATTGTACTTCGCCATCCGGTAGTTGGTAGTGTCTCCGAATTTGCGAAATCTGCAACCGTGCCGGTTATAAATGCAGGGGATGGAAGTAGAGAGCATCCGACGCAAGCTTTTTTAGATTCTTACACCATAGGAAAACATTTTAAGTCATTTGAAAATATTACGGTGGGATTGGTGGGGGATCTTCTTTATGGTCGTACGGTCCATTCCTTATCTCTACTTCTCTCAAAACTGGGAGTTAAGAAATTTATTTTTATATCTCCCGATTTACTGAAAATGCCTCCTGAGATTGTATCCGGCTTAAAAATGCTTAATTGTGAAATTACTGAGTCAGAATCTCTTGATTCCAGTATCGGAAATATGGATATTATCTATATGACCCGGGTTCAAAAAGAACGTTTTTCTGATATTCTAGTATACGAGAAGTACAAATTGGCATATATTTTAAATAAGTCTCTTATGCAAAAAGCTAAAAGCAGTAGCATTGTTCTTCATCCTCTCCCCAGAGTTGGAGAAATACTGGAAGAGATAGATAGCGATCCGAGAGCTTTGTATTTTCGTGAGGAGATGAGAAACGGATTATATGTGAGAATGGCGATAATAAAAAGCATACTTATGCAATAATTTTCAATTTACAATTTACATTCAAAATTCAATTTCCAATTTTCAAACAATTGAATCATTGAACATTGAAAATTCATTGAGAATTGAAAATTCAGCTCTATGTTTCTTACAAAACTTCCTGCCCCCATCGATATCCATGTCCACCTTCGGGATCCGGGGGATACTCATAAAGAAGACTTTTATACGGGTACTTCTGCAGCATTAAATGGTGGAATTAGCGCAGTTTTTGACATGCCGAATAATAAGACTCCGATTTTTACTGAAGAGTCACTGCGTGAAAAGGAAAATATTGCCAAAGTTAAAGCAGTTTGTGATTACGGATTTTATTTCGGAAGTACCGGAAAAAATATAGAGGAATTTCCCAAAGTTTCTGAGAGGGTAGTGGGATTAAAATTGTATTTAGATCAGACAACCGGAGATTATCTTATCCGCGATCTTGCATCAATTAGGGACGTATTTATTAAATGGCCGAAAGAAAAAGTAATCGTAATTCACGCAGAAGCAGAAAATGTCAGTTTGGTTATAAAATTGGCAAAAGAGTCAGGAAATAAAATTCATATTACCCACGTAACGACAAAAGCGGATTTGGAGCGTATTATTGAGGCTAAAAAGATGTCTCTTCCCGTCACCTGCGATGTAACTCCCCATCATCTATTTTTGACAGATAAAGATGCGGTAGAGTTAAAGGGAAAAGGACAGGTAAAACCTTCTTTGGCAAACCTGACTGATAAAACATTTCTGTGGGATAGTCTGTCATGGGTTGATTGTTTTTCGTCAGACCATGCACCTCATACCGAAGAAGAAAAAAACAGCCCCTCTCCTCCCTACGGAATACCGGGACTGGATACCATGATCCCTCTTCTTTTAACAGCAGTAAAAGACGGAAGTCTGGAAATGGATGATCTGATACAAAAAATCAGTACCAATCCCCATAAGATATTTAATATTCCGGTTGATAAAGACACCTATACAGAAGTTGATCTAGATGAAAATTATGAGCTGAAGAAAGAAAATCTGAAGACAAAATGTTGCTGGTCTCCCTATGAAGGATGGCAGCTCCATGGAAAAGTAAAATCGGTTTATATAAGAGGAAAAAAGGTGATGGAGGACGGAAGAATTCTTGTCGAAAAGGGATTTGGGAGGAATATGATGCTATGACCCCAACTCCTTTGATAGGGGGTTGGGAAGGTAATAGTTTTTGAGTATAATACTTAAGTATGTCAAATCTTTCAGTCAACTTCTGTGGAGTCCATTTTAATAACCCCTTTATTCTTCCTTCAGGAATTATTACGGAGGTGAAAGATCATGTGCGGGCAATTGAGGCAGGATTCGGAGGAGTCACGTTAAAATCCTTAACCTATGAACGCCGCGAGGGAAATCCGCTCCCCCGCATGTGGAAATTTGATTGCGGGATGATAAATAGTGTGGGACTCAGAAATGCAGGTATTGAAAAAGGATCCGAGGAGATCGCTGTTTTTCTCAAGGAGCATTCCGGAAAAAAAGTTCCCATCCTTGTCAGTTTATTTGCTACAAAGGTCAAGGAGTTTCTGTATTTGGTTGAAAAAATCGTTCCCCTAAATCCCTCTCTTATCGAATTAAATCTTTCCTGTCCCAACGTCGAGGATGAATTCGGTAAGTCGCTCGGTATGGAAAAAGGAGCATCGGGTGAGATTATGTCAGAAGTGAAAAAGATTTCAGGAAAAATTCCCGTTATCGCCAAGCTTTCTCCCAACGTCGCCAATATCGCGGATATCGCAAAAACATGCGAAGCAAACGGGGCTGATGGAATTGCCGCAATAAATACATTGGGTCCGGGAATGGTCATTGATATTGTAAAAAGAAAACCGATTTTGGGAGCAAAAAAGGGTGGCATGTCAGGTCCGGCCGTGTTGCCGGTTGCCGTCCGGTGCGTATATGAAATTTATGACGCGGTTAAAATTCCCATTTTAGGAATGGGGGGAGTCATGAAAGTGGAAGATATCATTCAACTGATAATGGCAGGTGCAACATTAATCGGAGTCGGAACTGCTACCTATTACAAAGGGATGAAAGTAATTGAAGAATTAAAATCAGCTTTATTAAAATATATGGAGGGAAATAAAGTTAAGGATTTGAAAGAATTAGTTGGTGTGGCACATAATTAATATGTCATTCCCGCGAAGGCGGGAATCCATGATAGTTAGTTGTTAAACAGTGATGGATTCCGGGTCAAGCCCGGGATGACAAAATATATGACTTTTCGAAAAAAACTATCATCTGCTTCCAAGAAAAATAACTCTCTTCTTTGTGTAGGACTTGATACTGATGCCAAAAAAATATCCGGAAGCCAATTTGAATTTAATAAAAAAATAATTGATGCAACACACGATTTAGTGTGTGTTTATAAACCCAATACCGCTTTTTATGAGAGCTTAGGTGCAGAAGGAATTGAAAATCTTAAACAATCGATTGATTACATAAAAAATACATACCCCGAAATTCCGGTTATTTTAGATGCAAAAAGAGGAGATATAGGAAATACAAACGAAGGATATATTGAATTTGCGTTTAATTATTTAAAAGCCGATGCAATTACTTTACATCCTTATATGGGGAAAAGATCTCTTGACCCATTTTTAAAAATGGAAGAGAAGACGTTTTTTATTTTATGCAGAACATCAAATGAAGGGGCAGGGGAATTTCAAAATTTACTTGTTAATAGTAAACCTTTGTATGAATTAGTCGCTCAACATGTTAAAGATGAATGGAATTACAATGGAAACTGCGGATTGGTTGTTGGCGCAACGTATCCTAAAGAGCTTAAGAGAATCCGTGAAATTGCACCTGATCTTCCCTTCCTAATCCCTGGTATTGGAGCACAGGGTGGGGATGTGGAGAAAACAGTAAGTGCCGGTATAGATACAAACGGAGAAAATGCAATTATTAATTCGTCTCGGTCAATTATTTTTGCACAAAACCCCAGAGAAGAAGCGGAGAAATTAAAAAAGTTGATTAATTCTTATAGGAAAATCTGATTATGGGAAAGAATATTTCTGAGGAAGTTGCAAAATTACTTTTAAGTATCGGAGTGATGACATTTCGTTTTGATCCTCCATATACGTATACAACAGGACTAAAAAGTCCTGTTTATCTAGATAATCGATTAGTAATGTCCTATCCAGAAGTGAGAAAAAAAATCGTCAATTACTACATTAAAGTTTTAAAAGAAGAGATTGGACTTGAAAATGTAGAATGGATATCAGCAACAGCCTCTGCAGCTATCCCTCAAGGAGCCTGGGTTTCATGGCAACTAAATTTACCTATGGTATTTGTCAGACCATCAACTAAATCTTATGGCAAAGGAAATAAAGTCGAAGGATATATAAAAAAGGGAAGCAAGGTGGTAATAATAGAAGATCATATTTCAACAGCTGAAAGTGTTGCCGGAAACGCTGCCGCAATGAGAGAACTGGGAGGAGTAGTTGAATACTGTGTGACAACAACGAGTTATCAGTCGGAAAAATCTCTGCAAACGTTAAAAAATAGTGGAATCAAGCTTATTCCTCTCACAACAGGAAAAATACTTGCTGAGACCGCACTTAAAATGGGAAAGATTACCTCTGATCAAAAAGGAAAAATTGATGCATGGTTTACTGATCCTCCCAACTGGGCCAAAAAGATGGGGTTAGAGTAAATTAGAATGTTGATTTAGATCATCTTATTGTCTATAATTTATAATTATTACCATTAATTATAAATAGAAAGGTATATAAGTATGTTAAATCTAAATCAAGTGCTCGTTTTTTCTGCAAATCCCAAAAAACTGGTCGAATTTTATTCCAAATTATTTAAAAAAAGTGCCGATTGGACCGGAGGCGAATTTCAAGCATGGAAAGTGGGAGACGGCATGCTCGGAGTAGGACCTCACTCAGAAGTTAAAGGAAAGAATGAAAATCCGGCTCAGATTATGTTTATGTTTGAAAGTGTGGATGTTGCGGGAGAATTTAACAGAATAAAAGGATTAGGAGCCAAGGTTATTGCAAAGCCATATCATCCAGGTGAAGATCCTAAAATTACTATGGCAACGTTTGCTGATCCTGACGGAAATTATTTCCAGCTTATTTCTCCCATGACGATGTAAGGCTGTTTCAAGTGAGGTGAATCTGATATTTAATTGTTACTGGACATCGAAGTTCAGATTGACAGTTGGGGTGTTTTTTGATATTTTAAAATATGCCACTTAAATATATCTTTGTTTCAGGCGGTGTCATATCAGGACTGGGAAAGGGTGTTACCGCCGCCTCTATAGCATTTCTTCTCAAGTCCTCCGGATTTAAAGTAACCCTTATCAAGTGCGAAAATTATCTGAATGTGGATGCTGGAACCATTAACCCCATCGAACACGGGGACCCGTTTCTGTGTGAGGATGGAACCGAGGCGGATATGGATATCGGAACCTATGAAAAATTCTTAGCCAAAAATATGCACCGCCATAATTTTATGACAATGGGTCAAGTGTATCAGACGGTTATTGACCGGGAAAGACGGTTTGAATATCAGGGGGAGGATGTAGAAGCTATTCCTCATATTACAAATGAAATTCAGGAAAGGGTTAAAAACGCAGCCAAAAAAGATGCCGCAGAAATTGTAATTGTTGAACTGGGAGGAACAGTCGGAGAGTATCAAAATCTTTTTTACTATGAAGCAAACCGAATAATTGCTCTTCATCATCCCAACGACGTAATCCATGTTCATGTAAGCTATTTGCCCACCCCCAGCCACCTTGGTGAGCCCAAAACTAAACCTACCCAGCAGTCAGTACGTGCTTTAAATTCCATGGGAATTCAGCCTGATTTTATTGTTGCTAGATCCGAAAAACCTTTGGATAAAAGAAGACGGGACCGCTTTTCTCTGTTTTGCAACATGAGACCGGAAGACATTATCTCCAGTCCCGATGCTCAAACGGTATATGAAGTTCCTATCCAATATAACGATCAGGGCATTTTACAAAAGATTTGTGAAAAATTATCCCTTCCCTACAAAGAACCGGATTTGTCAGAGTGGAAGAAACTAATTGCTCAAGTAAAATCAAGAAAGACAAAGGAGATTACGATAGCAATTGTCGGAAAATATTTTGCAACAGGAGAATATCAGATTCGGGATTCGTATGCTGCTCTTATGGATGCAATTGAACATGCCTCCTGGCCCAATAACGTAACGGTCAAAACCAAATGGATAGATGCTGAAAAAGTTGAAAAAGAAGGAGTCGAAAAGTATATCAGCAATTGCGATGGAATCATTGTTCCTATCGGATGGGGTGAGAGGGGAGCTCTCGGAATGATTCAGGCTGCCTCATATGCACGGAAAATGAAAATTCCATATTTGGGACTTTGCTATGGAATGCAACTTGCCTGTGTGGCATTTGCCCGTGATGTTATCGGCTGGAAAGATGCAGATACACAGGAAAATAATGACCAAACTCCACATCCGGTTATTCATCTGATGCCGGCCCAGGAAGAAATTATGGAGAGGGGCGCATATGGAGGAACGATGAGACTTGGGGCATGGGATGCAATTGTTAAAAAGGGAACCATTGCCTATGATGCCTATGATAAGCACAACTGGTTTATTAATAAAGAGAAAGGTCTCACCTCCGAGCGCCACCGTCACCGGTTTGAATTTAACGACCAGTTTTTAAGCGATTTTGAAAAAAATGGATTTGTCATTGCAGCACGCAGCGTGGTTGAAAATCTCGTTGAGATTATTGAGCTTCCCCGGTCTGTGCACCCTTTTTATCTGGGAACCCAGGGACATCCGGAATATAAAAGCAGACCCATATCTCCGCATCCTTTGTTTGTGGAGTTTATAAAAGCATGCTTTACTAAAATTTCTAGTTGACTACAGATAGTAAGTCAATTAGGGAACTTAAGAATTTATGAAAAATCTTTCCCAAACTGATCCTGAAATTTCAAATCTCATAACCAAGGAAAAATTGCGTCAAATAAACGAACTCGAAATGATTCCTTCAGAAAATTACGTTTCTCCTGCTGTTTTGGAAGCAAGCGGTTCTGTTCTTACCAACAAATATTCAGAAGGGTATCCGGGTAAAAGGTATTATGCGGGAAATGCAGTTATTGATGAGATTGAAAAGTTAGCAGTAGAGAGAGCTAAGAAATTATTTAGAGTTCCTCACGTCAATGTACAGCCCTATTCCGGCTCTCCTGCAAATCTGGCTGTCTATATGGCAGTATGCAAGCCTGGTGATACCATCATGGGACTGGATCTGACTCACGGGGGGCATCTGACCCACGGATGGAAAGTTTCTGCAACCGGAATTTTTTATAAGAGTGTTCAGTATCATGTAAAGGCTGACGGGCGGATAGATATTGAGGAGGTTAAAAAACTAGTCCGGGAACACAAACCTAAACTTATTTGGGCAGGAGCAACGGCTTATATGTATGAATTTCCTTTTAAGGAATTTGGGGAAATTGCTCAGAATTGCGGTGCCTACTTTGCCTGCGATATTGCTCATATTGCAGGCCTTATAGTTGCTGGAACTCATCCTACACCTGTTCCTTATGCTCATATTGTGACAACTACAACACACAAAACTCTTAGAGGTCCCCGGGGCGCTATGATCATGGTAACGGGTGTTGGAATTAAAAAAGATCCGGATCTTCCATCCAAAATTGATAAAGCCGTTTTTCCCGGTCTTCAGGGAGGACCCCATGATAATACAACCGCCGCAATTGCCGTAGCCCTTCACGAGGCTAGTACTTTAAAATTTAAAAGATATGGAAAACAAATTGTTAAAAATGCCAAGGCTCTCGCATCCGGTTTAATGGAACGGGGGGTAAAACTGGTAGGAAACGGTACGGAAAATCACCTAATTCTCCTTGATTTAACGCCCTTTTTTGGACCAGGAGGAGGATATTTTGCTCATTATGCTCTGGAATTTGCCGGAATTGTCGGAAACCGTAACACAATTCCTGGGGAACCATCATCCCCCTTTTATCCTTCAGGACTAAGGTTGGGAACTCCAGCTCTTACCACCCGGGGAATGAAGGAAAAAGAGATGGAGAAAATTGCAGGCTTTATATTTGAAATATTAGACAACATAAAGAGTAATAAATTACCTCAAAAAAAGGAAGATAGGCAACCGTATCTTGTAAAATTTAGAGAAGAAATAAAAAAGAACAAAAATATTACTCAGATAAAAAAAGAAGTCAACCAGTTCGCCTCAAGGTTTCCAATATTTTCCTATTAAATTCTTTCATGTTAGACTCGTCATGCTGAATTTACTTCAGCATCTGACTTAATAATTAAAAAAGATCCTGAAACGAGTTCAGGATGACGGTTTGCTTTAATGCTATAATTATTTTCTATGTGGCGCAGATATAATTCTACTTATGACCCATCTTCTAATATGCCCTTCCGGATTTCTAGGTCTAAAATTGACCTGTTTATCCAGTGTCCCCGATGTTTTTATCTGGATAAACGTTTGGGAATTTCCCGCCCCTCCATGCCGGGATTTAGCTTAAATTCCGCGGTTGATGCTCTTTTAAAGAAAGAATTTGATCTATTGCGCATCAAAAAAGAAGCTCACGTTCTCATGAAAAAATACCATATTGACGCAATTCCTTACACTCATCGTGACTTAGATATTTGGAGGGAAAATTTTAAAGGTAAAGAATATCATGAGCCGGAGACAAATTTTATTATAACCGGAGCAATTGATGACATTTGGCAGAATCCCAAAGGAGAGCTTCATATAGTTGACTACAAGTCCACAAGTACCGAAAAAGTGATAAGTCTAAATGACAAGTGGAAGGATGCGTATAAAAGACAGATGGAAATGTATCAGTGGATTTTTAGAAACAGCGGATTTCCTATATCAGAAACGGGATATTTTGTTTATGCCAACGCTTCAAAAGCCAGAGCTCAATTTGACGGAAAACTTGAGTTTGAGTTATCTATTATTGAATATGAAGGAAATGACTCGTGGATTCTTCCAACGCTTAAACGCATGAAAGAAGTTTTAAATTCAGATACTGTTCCTTCTTTTACGGATACATGCGAACACTGCCAGTTTGTACTCAAATCTGCGCCGAAATTAAAACCCCTTGCACAGGAAATAAAAGTATCTAAAATAAGAATTACAGAACAATTATCTTTCTAATTTACTATTGTCATAAAATAGTATTGTCATGCTGAATTTATTTCAGTATCTTCAGAAGATTCCTGAACCGAATTCAGGACAGGCTCTGAAACGAGTTCAGGATGACAGAAATAAAAAATGTCAAAACTTAACTGGTTATTAACCCTCTCCTCATTAAACGTTATCCTGGTCACGATTGAACGATTCTCCTTTACTACACAAATTCTTCTTCCTCCGGATAATTTTCTTCGTCTTCATGAAGTGTTTCAGATTGCAACTCTTATTCTTTTTACGGTTATTCTTCCTGCTTTGTATTTAAAAGAGCTGACAAAAAATTTCGAACTTCTTAAAAAAAGAAAAGGCGCAATACTTTTGCTTGTTTTTATCGCAGGAGTTTATTTTTACGCAACCGGTAATGGAATTCATGAGCTGGGAAGTTTCTTTTTTAATCAGTACTGTCCCACCCAAAATTTTTCTTCCATACAGTGCAAAGGAATGTTTATAAACGATTATTACTTTGGAAACGGATTATATTTTTTCGGAGCGGCTCTTTTAGTTATCCCGCTTTTGATGTTTGAACGGATCAGTGGAACAGACAAAGTAAGCAAAAAAGATAAAATTATTCTAATAGTAAACAGTATTTTTTACAGCCTTACTATTTTTGCATATGCAGCGTTTGATAGGGTAGAAGTAGGGCTTATTTATAGTTTAGTTATGATGGTTGTAACTCTGGGGTTTTTTATAAAAATTCGCAAAAAAATGTGGAACTACCCATTCATCACTTATTCAACAATTGCTTATACCCTAGGAGGATTGTTCTCATTAATAGTGAGATTAATTCGGACTTGAAAAGACTCTCATATGATTGATGAAAGATTTGTAATTTTAGGTGTTTTTATTTTCTTTCTGGGAAGTATCGGCTATTTTAAAGAAACAATTCTGGGAAAAGTTAAACCAAATAAAGTCACGTGGTTTCTCTGGTCTTTAGCCCCGCTTATCGCTTTTTTTGCGCAAATAAAACAGGGAGTAGGTATCCAGTCGTTGTTAACTTTTATTGTAGCTTTTATTCCCCTTATTATTTTTCTTGCTTCATTTGTCAATAAAAAATCATATTGGAAGATAGAAAAACTGGACATCATATGCGGAAGTCTTTCTGTATTGGGACTTATTCTCTGGCAGATTACACAGGTGGGAAATATTGCAATATTGCTTAGTATAGTTGCTGATTTTCTTGCTGCATTTCCCACAGTCATCAAGTCATACAAAGAACCGGAAACAGAAAACTATGTGATTTATTTTACGAATGCCATAGCTGCTCTAGTTACTTTACTAACCATAAAAGTCTGGAGTTTTGAGCAGTTTGCCTTTCCACTTTATATTTTCCTCATAACCTTACTTATTGCCGTGCTGTTAAAGTTTAAAATCGGGATGCTTTTTGCAAAAAAGTGAGATGTTGAATAGAAAGGGCAGGGGCTGATATAATAGCCCAATAGAGTTTCTTCAAAATATGTTTGAAGGGGCTTTAGCGCTTAAATTTCAGCGCTTGCTCGGAGCAAGCAATAAAATTCTGTGAAGAATTTTGCTGAAATTTAAGGGCCCATAGCTCAATGGTAGAGCGCTTCCCTTTTAAGGAATCGGTTGAAGGTTCGAGTCCTTCTGGGCTCACTGATATAGATTGATATATTAATTCTTCTTTTCATGCATTAGAATATTGAATTTTAACCTTGACAAATTAGTAGACTATCGTATATACTCTAGACTACTATGAATTACACAGTTGTTGCCACAAAAATTGATCCTCAAACAAAAAAGGAAGCCATGGAAACAGCTCAAGAGTTGGGAATGCCTTTGTCTGTTGTTATTAAAGCCTTTTTAAAACAATTTATTAGAACAAAATCTGTGGAATTTAGTGCTCGAAATGAAGAACCCAGTGAATATTTAATTAGAACAATAAAACAAGCTTTAAAAGATAAAAAAGAAGGAAAAGCATCTCCTGTTTTTAATACCGAAAGAGAAGCTATAAATTGGCTTAAACAACAGGGAATATGAAATTTCAGCTTGCTCCCATGCTTATTGATAAGCTCAAGAAACAAGATGTTAGAATCCGAAACAGTTTTAAAAAGACACTCGAAACTTTTTTTAAAGATCCCAACAATTTAGAACTGGACAATCATGAGCTAAAAAGAGAGTGGAAAGGATTCAGAAGTATCGATGTAACTACAGACCTGTGTGCTATATATCAAGAGGATAATTTGGAAGGTGAACCAATTGCATATTTCGTTGCTTTAGGCACTCATAAAGAACTTTATAAAAAGTAAAAACTCTTTCTTCATATATTAAAGTTAGGGACTACATTATATGTCTTCTTTCCTTCTTCAATTACAATAATTTTTCCATTTATCTCTGTAAATCCAAGTTCCTTGAGCTTATAATAAGTCTTGATCACACTCTCGAAAATGGGTTCCACCTGTGGTACAGTGGGCTCACTTTAAAAAATATATGAAATTCGATAGTCATTTATTTAAAACTAGTTCTACTAATTTAGAATATATAGAAGCAGGCTCTGGTGACACGGTTCTATTTTTACACGGTTTGGGTTATAAAGGTACAACATACAACGAAGTTATAGAGCAGATTTCCCACTCCCATCACGTATATGCACCAAATTTACACTTTAGCGTTCATGCTCAGGCAATCTCAAGTCTTGAAGAATATATCGATGTTTTACAGAAGTTTATCCGAGCTAAAAAGTTAAAGAGAATTACTATAATTGGACACTCTTTTGGTGGTGGAATAGCACTGAAATTAGCAGAATCGAATTCTAATATCTCACGGTTAATACTTACAGGTACAGCTGGTTTACCAATGTCTTATTCTATCGCACAATTTTCTTTTCTTCTTATTGTAAAAACCTGGCACGAACTTAAATATAAAAAACCGTTTTCGATTTTGGTACGACTAGTATGGGATTTTTCGTTATTTACTATAAAATTGCTACCACATTTTTCGAAAATGACGCAAGCTGTTACGAATATGACCAACGAGGAACACATACAATTTCAAAATATTCACATACCAGCTCTTTTGTTGTGGGGTAAGAATGACGAAATATTTCCTCAATCGTATGCAGAACGTCTAAACCATAAACTAACAAATTCAAAGTTAATTATAGTTAACGGAAATCATGACTTGATATTATTTGAGTATCAAAAATTTAATAATCTATTTACAGAATATTGTAAACAAAAAACGGGGTCACGAAACTGAGAAATTTAATGATATTACAAAGTTCTTTCCTTGCTTTCGCTAAGCGAAAGCAAATCGTGCGCAAAAAATAACGGAAGCGCGGCGGGTGGGGGCGCCGCGCACACATTGCGAGCCGCGAAGCGGCGAGCTAACAGATTGACTTGAAATACGTTCGGATTTGTTCGAAAACGTTCACATTAGCCTCATGATAATAAAAACTTATATAGTCTCTTCAATTTCGAGCTTATAAAAATTCAAGTTCCTCACAACTCCCCGGTATAGATTTCTCACACCAAGTTATGAATCCTGGGGAAGGGTCTCTTAGTGAAAGAACTATTCAAATACAGGGATTTAGAGTATACAGTGGACAAGGAAAAGATGCTTCTGTTTATAAACAGGTGGTTGAAAAATTAGTTCCTGAGTACCAGATGGAAAAATATAGAGTTGAGCCTGTATTTGTCAACAATCCCAAAACGAGAAAAACTGTTTATTGGCCGCCAGATCATCACGATGTACCCATACTGATGGAAGATTTAGTGGATTTTATTATTAACAATAAAGGAACAATTGATCCTCTTATTATTGCAGGCATATTTCATAAGGAGTTTGTCGTTATTCATCCTTTTATGGATGGCAACGGCAGAACAGCCAGACTAGCAACTAAAGTACTTTTGGCTGATATGGGATTGAATACTTTCAACCTTTTTAGTTTTGAAAATTACTACAATAGAAATGTAACTAATTATTTTAATACTGTCGGTATTTTAGGTAATTACTACGATATTGCTGCTTCAATTGATTTTACCAACTGGCTAGAGTATTTCACTGATGGAATAATTGATGAATTATTAAGAGTCAAAAAATTATTACCTAGAGTTTCTATCAGCCCTCAAACTGAGCTAATGCCTTATCATAAAAAGATTTTAGATGTCATAAAAGAAAAAAGTTATATTAGAGATCGCGATTATGCCAAGCTGACTGACCGTGCCAAAGCCACCCGAAGACTTGATTTTAAGAAACTTATCAATATAGGACTTATTGAAAGAAAAGAAAAAGGGAGAGCGACATACTACCGGTTGAAAGAAAAATAAATTTAGGACTGTTCCCGGATACTTAGTTACCTGGCATTTTCGATCCAAAAAAAATTTAGCCATCTAAAACTATAGTATATTTATACAATTTATTTAGCAAGATTTACTTATCAGACTGACATTTCGCGATGTTAGAAAACCTTGAAAACGGTACACTTGGTACTTCAAAACGCGAGATTCCTCCACTCGCATTGACTCGGTCGGAATGACACATGCCCGAATCCTTACTGTCCAGTTTTCAACTTTACAGGTGTCCACTTTTCGATTTTAAATAATAATGACATTTCATGATTGACAAAACTTATATATATTTATAGACTTCTACATTAGAACAAATTTATCTGTCCAGGATGATAAGTAGAGTTTAGTCCTTATGGATACGGGTGCTTCTAGTTAAGATAGGTCTTAAGCGGAAACTATCAACCCTCTTGTACAAGAGGTTTTTTATGAACTATAGTTGTTTTTCTTCAGAATCAGTTGCATCAGGTCATCCTGATAAAATCTGTGATCAGATTTCTGACGGTATACTGGATGCCTGCATATCTGAGGATAAATATTCACATGTAGCAGTTGAGAGTTTGGTAACGGTTGATAGAGTAGTTTTGGCAGGGGAAATTAAATCAAAAGCAAAAATAGATTTTATAAAAGTGACAAGAGGTATCATAAAAAAACTTGGATATACTAATCCTCTTTTTGAGTTCACATACCTCTCACCTATAGATAATTTTCTCCATCTTCAGTCTCCAGATATCGCACGAGGAGTTGATAAGGGCGGGGCAGGCGACCAAGGAATGATGTTTGGATATGCAACATCTGAAACACCTGAATTTATGCCTCTGCCTATTACGATTGCACATGCCTTAGTAAGAAACATGGATAAAGCCCGGGAGGAAAAAACACTTTCCTATCTGCGGCCGGATGGAAAAAGCCAGGTAAAAGTACGATATGAAAAAAGGAAGCCGAAATGTATTGAACAGGTAATTCTGGCTGTTCCCCATAATTCTGATATCGGGAATAATGAAATGAAAAAGGATTTATTCAAATATGTAGTTCAACCGGCAATCTTAAAATACGGATTTGATATAGCAACAAAAGATTTAATTGTCAACGGTACGGGTCGATGGGAAATCGGAGGACCATCATCTGATACTGGTCTAACCGGCAGAAAAATTATAGTTGATACCTATGGAGGAATGGGCCGGCACGGAGGAGGTTGTTTTTCCGGCAAAGATCCCACCAAAGTTGACAGGAGTGCAGCTTATGCAGCAAGGTTTATCGCCAAAAACATTATAGCCCATGAAATGGCATCGCGGTGCGAAGTGCAAGTGGCTTATGTAATCGGAAAAAAACAGCCGGTTCTCCAAGCAATTGAGACATTTGGCACGGAGTTAATCGATAAAAAGAAAATAGAGAAATATGCATGGAATCTGCTTGACTTATCGGTTCCAGGAATTATAAAAGGTCTTGATCTTCTACACCCTTTTTATAAAAAAACTGCCAGTTACGGCCACTTTGGAAGAAATGAGTTTAACTGGGAGAAAACGGTGAATTAAGTTATAACAAGGTTAGGTATTTATCTAAAAAGCGTTCTTGCTACATCTATCATATTCACCTTCCCGTTATGGTCGAAATCATAGGTAGTATTTGAAGTTGCGTAGTACGGAATAACAACCTGAAAAGGAGGATAAGGAGTAGGAGTGGGAGTTGGGGTCTTGGTAGGAGTAGGTGTCGGGGTACGGGTGGGAGTAGGGGTGGGAGTTTTAGTAGGAGTGATTGTGGGGATGGGGGTAGGTGAGAGATATCCCGGCATAGAAATAATTGCTTCTTTGTATATTCCATGTCCGTATCCCCCGATGCTAAAAGCTTTTATCGTATATCGGGCAGTAGATTTAAGATTTGGTATGGTGACTACGTGATTTAATTCTTTTGTATAGTTGTTTATCTCCATCCAGTTTCCTCCATCCTCTTTGTATTCGATTTCAGTTGTTGCTACTTTATCCGTGTTCCATGATAAGGATATGGAATTGGTGGAAGGAGTTGCCGAAAAATTCGTTATTACTCTCCGAAGAGGATCTAACGTGTCTGTCTGCCATATAACGCGTTCTTTTCTCATTCGTTTGATGATGGGACCATAGGTAGGGTTAGCCATGAAATTATCAAGCATAACCAGATCATCCTGGTTAATGTTTATCAGGTTGTTCATTTCATGAGGGTCATTCTGTAAATCATAAAATTCAAAGTAGTTTTTCGTATAATTCACCCAATTATAGGTATAGTTTGTCGTGAAATCGCTTTCGAAATTAGTAGGGATGTAATGAACCCATTTATAATGATCGTAGATAAGTCCCCGCATAGGTTGGACATAGCTGTCTGCATCGCTTTCCCGGAAAAATTCCATTAAAACAGACGTACGATGAGTGGTGGTATTTCCCATCGCGGCGCTATAAAAACTTTTACCCTGAACATCTGTGGGTATAGAAACACCTGCAAATGAGAGGAGAGTGGGTAGGACGTCTATGCTTGAGAGAAGTGCCTGGTTTGTTTTGGGAGTGACAACACCCGGATAGTTGATGATAAAAGGTGTTTTGACAAGCTCTTCATACATGAATGCTCCTTTTTCAGAAAGCTGATGTTCTCCTAAGAACACTCCATTATCGGTCATAAATACTATAATCGTGTTATTTCTTATTCCGAGAGCGTTTATTTTTTGGATAATTTTTCCTATATTTGTGTCGATACTGGTAATCGTCTCATAAATATCTTTTGTGTCACGTCCAATCGTTCTTCCGTCCTCGTTAATATGAGCAATAACCGGATCTACCAATGCCGGATCTTCGCATCCGCTGGCAACTGGGGGATCCTTACATTTTTGTCTTAGTTCAAATCTTTTCCGTGCATAAGATGCTGACTGCTGAGGAGGTTTTGTAGAGGTGTTATCTGTCATGCTTACCGGAGTCGGAATAATGGCATTTCCATATAAATTTTGTCCGGCGGGAGGAATGTTGGGCCAATGAGGGGCAAAAACCGGAAGCCATATAAAAAAAGGTTGATTCGGGTGATTTTGTACGTTGTCGTCTATGTATTGAATGGTTTTATCAGTGAGAAAATCAGTTACATAGGTACCGTTCGGTTTTTGAATGGGAACCGGAGTTGCTGCAGGATTTACCGTGCGGTCGATCAACTGATAGTTGGAGACGCCGTTCCATTGACTGGCGGTTATATATCCTGCATCCGGGTTAGGAATGAGACGATAGTCAAATCCGTAATTGTCAGGAACAGGGTTTATATTATTTCCTATATGACATTTACCGATCATTGCAGTACGGTAACCTGCACTTTTGAGAATATCTGCAATAGTTTTGGTGATGGGGGGAAGTTGTTGAAGATTATAGGTAAGACCATTCGTATGAGGCATTTTACCTGTCAAAATGGATGCGCGGGAGGGTGCACATTGATCAATAGCAAAATACATACGGGGGAAATAAGCGCCCGTCTGGCCCAGAGAATTAATATTGGGAGTTTGGATGATGGTATTTCCTGTCAGTCCAAGGGTGTTGTAAGGCTGGTCGTCGGTAATGATAAAAATAATATTCGGTTTGGAAGGCGTTTGGGCGTGAATCGGGAAAGGTAGTATAATCCCTACTGTAAAAACAGCAAGTCCGAGTATTACTCTATAAAATTTTCTATTTAGACGGAAAAATTTCATAATAATGTTATAGTACATTTAAAAGGCCAGTAATTTCCACTCCATGTCCGTCTCCTGAATCGGAATAAAATCGGTATCCTCCGGGATATTCAAAAGGGGCCGAGGCATAAAAATAAACGTAAATAGATTCTCCGGGTTGTAACATGCGGGTTTTTATTCCGTATTTTTCCAAAATAAAATTGTGATGTCCTTCCATATTTTTAATGAGAATTCGGGTATTTTGCCACCTTTGAATTGTGATTTCATTGGGAATAAATCCCTTATTGGTAATAGTGACTGATGTTTCTTGTATGGAGGATGATGGAGCTGGGTTGCGGTTTTCTTTTATATGCATGAGAATTATTAGAGTCAGAAGGGTAATAAAAACTAAGGACCCTATTAAAAAAAATAGTCTCTTTTTAGTTGAAAAGGGATTCGCTTTTTTCATGCTCCTGTATTTTAGTAATGTTATCTTATGATCGCTCTTACCACATCCATCATATTCACCTTCCCATTTTGATCAAAGTCATAGGTTGCGTTGGTAGTTCCATAATATGGGAGAACGGCCTGAAAAGGAGGATAAGGAGTGGGGGTGGGAGTCCGGGTAGGAGTAGGTGTCGGTGTTCTTGTGGGGGTAGGGGAAAGGATTTTTTTACAGTCTGAGGCGAGTATGCCGATATCTTCACCGCCATCTGACGATTTTCCATTGTAATAAAGATAACATTTATCGGTATTGGTTATGAAGAAGTTTGCCCGGTAGGCGTGTTTGGAGTCAAAATCACTTGGTCTTCCATCATCCTCTCCCCGTCTGATGATGGGGTTAAGATCGGCGATATCCCATTTGATTCCGTCGTTACTTTTTGCATAAAAGATATTACTAAATCCCGTTCCTTGGGGATTGCTGGGATCATACTCCGTAAATCCGTTGAAAAAGTTATGATAAATCCCGTTCACTTTACTGATACTCATTCCACCTAGGCCGCCTTTAAGATACCAATTATTATCTGGTGGTATACCGATATCTACCGGTAGAGTGTCTTTTGCGTTTATATCTCTATATTTTGTCCACGTTATTCCGTCGGGTGAAGTTGCGTACTGCCAGTATTTCGGTTCGTTTCTCGCGCCTTTTGCTGTCGAATACCACATTTTCCATATGTTTTCTTCCTGATCGTAGATGATCGAGGGAGTATCGACTTTGAAGAGATCAGAACATTTTTCCGGTAGTATTTTTATTCCCAGATCATCCCAACCTCCAAAAGGATCTCCTGTTTTTGATCGCATCACTCCGATTCCGGTATAACTGGTGGATCCCGTACCGGGCGATCCATCCGGATGAGTGCATCCGAGTAAAGTTCCAGATGTAGTACTTGCCCGGTAATACAGATAATATCGGTCGCCGTGCTTTACTACCCAAGCTTTGTGAGGAGAATTAAATCCCGGTGTAACCAGGTTAGTCGTTGTGATGATTGGATTTCCAGCATATCTCTGCCAGGTGATTCCATCAAGAGAAGTTGCGATACCTATAGCAGGGATATAACCGGTTGAGAATCCCGTACCGAAATACCACATCAGGATCTGATTTCCGACCTGCAGCGCAAAGGGTTCAGCAGTAAAGAAATCATCCCAGTGTGGACTTATGTTGCGGGAAAGCACTGGGTTGGGAATATTTCGTATCAATTGAGTGATGTGGTAATCGCCATAGTTTGTGGTGAGAGGGTAGGTTTTAGTGGGGGTTTGGGCATATACGAAATTAGGAATGAGGAATAAAAAATTAAGAATCAAA